>JGI12269J14319_10000406_pt1 | contig 40982 bp, 30 predicted proteins | sample PeaSoiSIISIP2007_FD_14319 | JGI IMG/M metagenome (IMG submission 14319)
TCTGTGTTAATCTGTGTAATCTGTGGTTGATTAACTGAGTACCTGAATAGTCACAAAAATAATGATTCGCAATTCAATTTGTAGGTATAATTTTTCGCGGGAATCAAGGTTGAATATCGGACCACGAATTTCGATATAGTAGCCGTCGTTCGTGTTAGCGCATAGACTACGCTGACATGAAAAACGACGGAGGTAACAAGCATGGGTAATAAGACTGGAGTGCGACATTACTTTGCCGAAGGAATGACCACTAGAGGCTACATATCTCTGTTGCCGAATATGATGCCAAGTTGGCAGCGGACTTATGTTTTGTTGGGAGGACCGGGGACAGGTAAATCGACGTTGATAAAGGTTATCGGCTTGGAATTATTGGATCGAGGATATGACATTGATTTCTTGCGTTCAGCAAGGGATCCAGACTCGATAGCTGGTCTCATCATGCCGCGCATGGGGTTGGCGATGTTAGATGCCATGGAGGTTTCTCCTCTGCGTTGGCGGGCCCCAGGGGTTGTCGAGAAATTTATTGATTTTAGGGTTTTTTGTGATGAACGTAAACTCGAGAAACACCGCTCACAGATTTTGAAGATGGAAAAACAGATTCAAGAGCTCCAAATGACGTTGGAGGAAGAGTTGGCGACAGAACTTGTTTCGTTGATCGGGAATAAGGCTCGCAAACCTCATATGGGAAAAGAAGACATCTCTTGGATTCTGGAGAATTCTGCCCATCTCAAAATTAAAAAAGAACACACAGGACCTTGGCCGCTCGCCGAAAATGCCATCAAGCTTCTGCAAAAAAGTGTCATTAATCCGTGTTTTTTGCACGGCTTAACGGCGGAAGGGTGGCTCAATCTGGCACCGCATTTTCTCACGGATTTTGATCAAATCCGGCTCGAAGGAGATGAAACGTTGGATGCCTTAGATTGGGTCTTGCGTGAAGCGCAGCAATTGGGGCAAATGATTGAGATTGTCTTGCACCCGCTCAATCCGGATGAAGTGATTGGAATTGTTTTTCCAGAAAGGCATTTGGCCATCTGGCAGGGAAATCCAGGAAATTTGGGAGACCAAGGATTAGAACGACCTTTTAGTGCCAAATTAATCGAGACCTTAGCGTCTTGGCAAACACATAGGTCTCAACTTAAGGCGATGTATATGGATGCTGTAAATTTTGATCAATTGGATGGCTATCGGGAAACTATGCTTAACCAGATTTTATGCGATTTACACACATAACCTTGATACCATGCAGGTAAGGGCACAGCGCATTGTGCTCTTACATAGTTCACCACAGCTCTATGAATAAAAAGAGCCAGTACTAATCAAATAGGGCAGGATCTACAAGGAATTCACCAAGTTCAGCTATAAGCAGTTCAAGGGCGGACTCTTTAACGTCTAATAGATCGAGGGCTTCTTGTTGTATGGGGTTAAAAAAGCTGTCTACACCCACGCCAATTCCCATTAAACTAGCAAGTCCATTGGCAACGTGAATTACGCTGGTTAGTTTAGGGTAATTCTTTGCGCTGGAGGGAGCATGGTGGTAGGAGATAGCCTCGACAAGATCATCTGGTAGATTCCAAGCTTTGGCCAAAAATCCGCCGACAATCGCGTGGTTATAACCTATAACTTTTTCTTCAAGCTCAACATAAGTTAGTTTGGCTTCAGTCACTTTCTTCAAAAGATAATCACCCACTTCCTGGACGTAAAGGGATATAATCAGTTTTCCGATATCATGAAGTAAGCCCGCGGTAAAAGCAATATCTCCGTAAGGAAGTTTTAGGTGCTGACACAACCGTTTCGCCACCATAGCGGTAAGCAGGGAATGTTTCCAGAGTCCCTCTTGTTCAATCTCGTACCCTACAAGTTGGGGCTTAAGCAATGGAGCGACTGCAGCAGACATCGCTAACTCCTGTATCACCGGAAAGCCAAGAATAACGATAGCTTCCTGAATGGAAGAGATTCGCCTTGCGTAGCCATAATATGCAGAATTAGATTGTTTAAGTATACTGGCGGTTAGAGCGGGATCCTGTCCGATAACGGTTTCAAGTTCTTTGGCGGAGGTCTCAGGATTTTTGGTTAAGGCAATCACCCTCATGGCGGACGTGGGAAGGGGGGGAAGAGCTTGTACTCGTTTTAATATATGTTCTAATTTGATTGACAATTAAACTCCTCCTTCCCTATTTAAAAATATGAGTTAGAATTAAACTGATTATGCTGAGAACTAAGGCACCGATAAAGGCACTGGAAAAGCTCTGAATGGAAAATCCCGGGACTAATTTAGCTGTCAAGGCTAACATGGCTGCATTAATAACTAAAGTGAATAATCCTAAGGTCAAAATCTGCAAGGGGAAGGTGAAAAACGAGAATATCGGTCGAACGAGAGTATTAACCAGACCCCAAACAAGTGCTGCAAAAATTGCAGTCGAGAAGCTCGCTAGGTGAAGGCCAGGAACTATAAAGGTCATCAGAACTAGAGCCAAGGCATTAATCAACAAACGAACAATCAATCCGATCATAAAAAGTGATCTCCTTTTCTACTGAATTTTTTTTAGACGGCAGGGAAAACTAATCTTAATAATTAAGGATCGAGCTTCGAAAGGAGCGTATCCCATGTCAATAAGAGTACGGTCCCTTTTCGTGATTTTCCCCTTATGTCTTAGTTTAACAATAACTGGCTGTGGTCTACAAGCCCTTTTAGGAAACAAGAACAAAACTTCTTCAACGCAGGGAGAGACTAAGGCGGTTATCGCAGTTTCTTTAGATGAGGAAGACCCTAATAAACTACTTATTACCAAAGGAATCGATGATTTGGCGAAGAAGGAAAACGTGCAAGTGAAGTATTTGGAACAAAGTGCAGCGGGAGAAGGGTCCCCCTTGAAAGGGGCGAAGGTTCTTATTTATCAAGGGGGAAATCCGAGTCTTCTAAAGAACGCAGAAACAAACAAAATTCCAGTGTTAGCATTAAGTCAACTTCCAGCAGGTGTTAAGCCTGTGGGGATCATCACACCGGATCAGGAAAAAGTTGGGGAGCTTATGGCTCAAACCTTGGTAGGTAAGGTTGCTGAGGGTCAGGTTGTAATTTTGCAGGGAGACCCGAGCGATACTGGATTCCAGGAACGCTTAGCCGGAAACAAAGCGGTGCTTAGTAAATATCCTAAGTTAACAGTTCAGACCATTGTAAGTTCCCCGGATTCTGAAACCGTTGCCAAGCAAGGGTTAGTAGATTCTCTCCAGAAAAATTCCGGGAAAGTTCAGGGTATTTTGGCTTATACGGAGAAACTAGCAGTCCTAGCAAGCGCAGTTTTGAAAGAAGCGCAAGCAGATAAGAAAATTAGCTTAGTCGGAGGACAAGCCAGTGTAGCCTCCTTGGAACGAATCTCAAGTGGAGCGCAGGCGGGTGATGTTGATACTTCCCCTTATCTGCAAGGTGTCAATGCGTATCAATGGGCGCATAAGATCATGAATAAAGAATCATTAGATGTCAATGACTCTATCACAAGTGAGCAAGGGGAAATTCCGGCTAAGATTATTCAAGTTAAGGCTGTAACTCCAGATAATCTTGCACTGATCCAGAAGAGTTATACCAAAACTTTGCAAAGCGCAGAACAAGATAAAAAGCAAACAGAGCAGACGGACCAAGCATCTAAATCAAAGGACCAATCAAAAGATCAAGGGCAAGCCGAGAAAACGAATCAGAGCGGTGATAAGACAGGTGCAAGTAGCGAAGGGCAAGGGCAACAGCAACAGGATAAACCGAGCTCTCTTCCTCCGGGAGTAAAAACAGTGACGGAACGAATTAAGACTGAAACAACGCGCGAGTATCTTGATGCTCAAGGTAAAGTTATTGGTACAGAAAAAACTACCAATGAACAGGTAAAAACCGTGCCTCCCGAAATGTTAAAGCAGCAGTCTGAGCAATCAAAAGAAGACGCAACAAAAGATGGAGGGGATCAGTCTGCAAAAAATGAAGGAATGGGGAAAAAATAAGAAGTCTTAAAAGCCGAAGGCAGATTCGGCTTTTTCTTTTACCCGAATCTAGATTCACATTGCTGCTTTGCGTGGCTTCTCTTTATATTCTTGTATAACGAGTGGTATAATTACAATGAATACTTTCTAATTGTATAACCTTTAATTTAGATGTAAAATAAACTAAGAAGTATTCTAAACTATTTTTATCCTTTGTTTAGACTCTTATGCCACTGCGCCACTGATCATGGAAATGAGCTAAGTCAGGGCAGAAAATATAACGGACATTATATTTAATGTATTTTGTTGATAAAAAGGAGACCAGAGCATGGAATTCCAATTACATGCCCCCTATAAAGCAGCGGGGGATCAACCTCAGGCGATAGATGCTCTGGTTGTTGGGGTGAACGAAGGTCGGCGGTATCAGACGTTACTAGGGGTTACCGGATCTGGAAAGACCTTTACGATGGCTAATATAATTACGAAGGTGCAGAGGCCAACTCTGATACTTGCGCATAACAAAACGTTAGCCGCCCAACTTTATAGCGAGTTCAAGGAGTACTTTCCTGAAAATGCAGTGGAGTATTTCGTGAGTTACTATGATTATTATCAACCTGAGGCTTACGTGCCCTCTAGTGATACATTTATTGAAAAAGACGCTTCTATCAATGATGAAATTGAAAAATTGCGTCACTCGGCAACTGCTTCGCTACTTGAACGGCGTGATGTGATAGTCGTGGCTAGTGTTTCCTGCATTTACGGTTTAGGTTCCCCGGAGGATTATCGTGAACTTGTTCTTTCGTTAAGGCAGGGACAAGTTGTCGATCGTAACGAGATATTGCGCAAGCTAATTTCGATACAATATGACCGTAACGATATAGCTTTCGTCCGGGGAACGTTTCGTGTGCGAGGGGATGTTGTAGAGATCTATCCGGCTGCTTCAAGTGAACGGGTGATTCGGGTGGAGATGTTCGGGGACGAAATCGAGCACATTTACGAGATCAATGTACTGACTGGGGAGATCTTAGGGGAGCGGTACCATGTCTCGATTTTCCCGAATTCTCACTATGTAACAGCCCGTGACAAAGTCATGCAGGCCGCAGAGAATATTGAAAAGGAACTGGAGGAACGGCTAAAGGTTTTAGAATCGGAGAACAAGCTTATAGAAGTACAGCGACTTGAGCAGCGGACACGCTATGATTTGGAAATGCTCAGAGAAATGGGCTTTTGTAACGGAATCGAAAATTATTCTCGACATTTGACGTTTCGTGAGCCAGGCGATACCCCTTATACCCTCTTGCATTATTTTCCGGATGATTTCCTCCTTTTTGTAGATGAATCCCATGTTTCCCTTCCTCAAGTGAGGGGGATGTATGAAGGGGACCGTTCACGTAAAACTACTTTGGTGGACTACGGTTTCCGCCTCCCTTCGGCTTTGGATAATCGACCTCTGACGTTCATCGAGTTTGAACACATAATTAAGCAAAGCGTCTTTGTTAGTGCGACGCCGGGCCCCTATGAACTCGCTCACTGCCCGACAGTTGTAGAGCAAATTCTGCGCCCTACAGGGTTGTTGGATCCAGAGGTTATTGTACGCCAGACAAAAGGGCAGATTGACGATTTGCTTAGGGAAATTCGAGCGCGGATCGCTAAGGATGAACGAGTCCTTGTTACGACGTTAACCAAGAAGATGGCAGAGGATCTCACAGATTATTTCAAAAACTTAGAAATTAAGGTTAAGTACTTGCACTCGGATATCAAGACACTTGAACGAGTGGAAATCCTGAGGGAGCTTCGCCTAGGCACAATCAACGTAGTCGTCGGGATTAACCTCTTGAGAGAAGGACTTGATTTACCAGAAGTTTCCTTAGTTGCGATTCTCGATGCGGATAAAGAAGGATTTCTTAGGTCTGATCGTTCCCTCATTCAAACCATTGGTCGAGCAGCCCGCCATGCCCAAGGCAAGGTCATCATGTATGGTGATAAAATTACAAAATCAATGCAGCTCGCCCTAGATGAAACGAATCGACGCCGAGCAATACAAATGGCCCACAACGAGAAAATGGGGATTACTCCTCAAACTATTCATAAGGCGGTTCATGATGCACCAGAGGCAACTAAAGTCGCCGAGCTAAAAAAAGCCTATGGATCAAAATTACCTCCTGAGGAGCTCGCCAATCTCCTTAAGAATTTGGAACAAGAAATGCGCCTAGCTGCACGAGACCTCGATTTCGAACGAGCTGCGGAAATCAGAGACGCGATGATCGAGCTAAAAGGGGAAGAAAACAAATACAAGATGACGTCGCAGCAACGCGGTAATACTCGGTATAAGCGAGAAAGTAAGAAGGCCAGCAAGAAATAATTGCCAGTATGCAAGTAGGGACGGTTCTTCGTTGCATCCGTTATTGCGTCGATAACTTGAGGAGGAAGTTTCTTAGCCGGATCGCACACGTTGCATTGCGATTCGTTTGATGCTAAGGATAAAAGGAAAAACTCTGAGTGCAAGTAGGGACGGTTCTTGATTGCACGCAATAAGAGATGCAACGAAGAACCGTCCCCACTTGCATTCTGCTTGCACTAACCAAAGACTAGGAGGCCAAACATACCATGACCCAAGACTACCTAAAGGTGCGTGGAGCACGTGCTCATAATCTCAAGAACATTGACATCGATATCCCACGCGATAAACTCGTAGTGATCACCGGATTGTCCGGCTCAGGAAAATCGTCCCTAGCCTTCGATACAATTTATGCTGAGGGGCAGAGGCGGTATGTAGAATCCCTTTCAGCCTATGCCCGACAGTTTTTGGGGCAGATGGACAAGCCCGATGTGGATTCCATCGAGGGGCTGTCCCCCGCGATTTCTATAGATCAGAAGACAACCAACCGTAACCCCCGCTCGACGGTAGGTACTGCGACAGAGGTTTCCGATTATCTTCGCCTGCTTTATGCTCGGATTGGTCATCCGCATTGCCCACAGTGTGGTCGAGGGATTTCCCAGCAAACGGTTCAGCAGATGGTTGACCAAGTGATGCATTTACCGGAGCGAACCAAACTGCAGATTTTAGCTCCGCTCGTCAAAGGGAAAAAAGGGGAACATCAAAAGGTCTTTGAGGACGCTCGCAAGGCTGGGTATGTTCGAGTGCGTGTGGACGGGGAGACGAGGGATCTCAGTGAAGAGATAGAGCTGGCAAAAAACAAAAAGCATTCTGTTGAAGTCGTGATCGACCGTATATCTCTAAAACCCGAAAGTGCTGAGCGTTTAGCGGATTCTCTGGAAACAGCGCTCAAACTTGGCGAAGGGAATGTCATTGCCGACATTTCTGATGGAGAAGAGCTTCGCTTTAGCGAGAATTTTGCTTGTCCGGATTGTGGGATTGCTCTTGAAGAAATTTCGCCACGTCTTTTTTCCTTTAACAGCCCTTATGGCGCTTGCCCTACTTGTACGGGGCTGGGGGCAAATCTTGTCGTGGACATTGATCTCCTCCTCCCTGATCATTCTCTGTCTTTGGCGACAGGGGCGATTGCGCCTTGGGCCAAATCCTCTTCAAGTTATTACCCCAAGATGATGGAAGCCGTAGCCTTAAACTTGGGGTTTGAGATGACTACTCCTTTGCAAGAACTTTCCGAAAAGCAATGGCAGGGGTTACTCCAGGGAACGGATACCCCCATTCGTTTTCAGTACCAAAATATTTTTGATCAACTAAAAACCTACAATACCAACTTCGAAGGGCTAGTTCCCCTTTTCGGACGACGGTATAGAGAGTCAACCTCAGATATGGTGCGCGTCGAAATCGAAGGGTATATGAGCGAACACCCTTGCCCAGACTGTCAAGGGAAACGTCTGAAACCGGAAGCGTTAGCAGTGAAGGTGGGCGGGATCTCTATTGACGATTTGACCCGCCTGCCGATTATGGAAGCAATTAGCTTTCTCAATCAACTGAGCCTCACTCCGAAAGAGGAAACGATCGCCCACCAGATATTGAAGGAGATTAGGGAGAGACTGGGATTCTTGATCAATGTCGGCCTGGACTACCTGACATTGGGACGTGCTGCGGGTTCGCTCTCAGGTGGAGAAGCTCAGCGGATCCGCTTAGCAACTCAGATTGGGTCGAGCTTGATGGGTGTGCTTTATGTCCTAGATGAACCGAGCATTGGACTTCACCAACGGGATAATGCTCGTCTTCTTTCAACCCTTAAACGCTTAAGGGATCTTGGGAATACCCTGCTTGTGGTTGAGCATGATGAGGATACGATGATGGTTGCAGACCATATTATTGATATAGGACCTGGTGCAGGGGCTCATGGCGGACAAGTGGTGGCCGAGGGTACGCTTGAGGAAATCAAGGCCAATAAGGCATCGATCACGGGACAATATTTGAGCGGCGAAAAACAGATTGCTGTGCCTGAGAAGCGTCGACAGCCGAACGGAAAGTGGCTTGAAATTTTTGGAGCTCGAGAAAATAACCTCAAAAATATCGATGTACACATCCCTTTAGGACTATTCACCTGTGTGACTGGGGTCTCAGGTTCAGGTAAAAGTACCTTGGTCAATGAGATCATCTATAAAGGTTTAACCTCCAAGTTGAGCGGAGCGAGGCGTCGTGCTGGAGCGCATGATCGTTTGGAAGGGTTGGAGTATCTGGACAAGGTAATTGATATTGACCAGTCCCCGATCGGACGGACGCCCCGTTCAAACCCAGCGACGTATACCGGCGTTTTCAATTTTATCCGGGAACTCTTTTCGATAACGCCAGAAGCAAAGATGCGCGGGTACCAGCAAGGTCGATTTAGCTTCAACGTCAAAGGTGGCCGTTGTGAGGCCTGCCGTGGCGACGGGATCATCAAGATTGAGATGCATTTTCTTCCCGACGTCTACGTTCCTTGTGAAGTTTGTGAAGGGAAGCGGTATAATAGAGAGACTTTGGAAGTGCACTATAAAGGCAAAAGCATTGCTCAGGTCCTGGACATGACAGTGGATGAAGCAGTAGAGTTCTTTAAAGCGGTTCCGAAAATTTCCCGGAAGTTTCAGACGATGCAGGATGTGGGGCTGGGGTATATTCGCCTAGGCCAACCAGCAACCACCTTATCCGGGGGAGAAGCCCAGCGTATTAAGCTGGCCACGGAATTGAGTCGACGCAGTACAGGGAAAACAATTTATATTCTCGATGAACCAACGACAGGATTGCACACAGCGGATATTGACAAACTCCTCCAAGTTCTCCACCGTTTGGTGGAGGCAGGGGATACGGTGCTTGTTATTGAGCATAATCTTGATGTCATCAAAACGGCAGACTGGGTCATCGACCTCGGTCCTGAAGGGGGAAATCGTGGTGGAGACCTGTTAATAGCAGGGAACCCGGAGGATATTGCGGATTTTCCGACATCGTATACTGGACAGTATTTAAAACGCTACCTAAGGTAGGGGCACGATGCATCGTGCCTGTATGGTTGGAAAATGTACCCGCGTAGAACGGAGAATGGGGTTGGGCACGATGCATCGTGCCCCTACGATTGGGAATGTTTTATATGTCGAATGAGAAAGTAATGTTTTTTCTCATTCGAACGGATAGGCGTAACAAAGGAGTGGTAAGATCGTGGTAATTCGTTTAGTAGCTATGGATCTAGATGATACGTTGCTTAAGGATGATTGGACTATTTCCCCCAGAGTTGTCAAGGCGATTCAAAAGGCCCAGGCGCAGGGTGTTAAAATGACAATTGCTACCGGGCGCATGTCTATCTCTGCACGTCCTTATGCAGAACAACTGGGGTTGGATGTTCCGGTAATCACGTATCATGGGGCGATGGTACAACAGGTGTTGAGCGGTGATATTCTATTTCGAAGGGTTATTCCTAGTGCTGTGGCAGCCGAAATTGTGCGGTATGTTTTGGAACGGGGAGTTTATATTCAGGTCTATCTCAAAAACCGCGTCGTGGCGGCGGAACTGAATGAATGGTCCCAGGATTATGAGCGGATTGCGAGTGTCACTGTTGAGAAAGGAGACCTGTCGGCCCTGCTTGGCCAGGAACCCGAAGGGGTCGAGAAAATTCTAATGATGGCAGATGAAGCGAACCTAGACCAATTGGCTCCATTATTAAAACAACATTATGGAGATAAGGTGCACATCACTAAATCAAAACCCTATTATCTAGAAATGACGGATTGTTCAGTCAACAAAGGCGTAGCTTTGGCCGCTTTAGCCGAGCGCTTAGGTATTGCCCAGGCAGAAGTTATGGCGATTGGAGACAGTTTTAATGATTTAGAAATGATTAAATACGCGGGTCTAGGTGTGGCTATGGGAAATGCTCGGTCGGAAATTAAAGAACAAGCGGATATCATTACGGCCACGAATGAGGAAGATGGGGTGGCGGAAGCCATTGAACGTTATGTTCTGGATAAGACACTTTAAGCTAAGGATAGTTATTAATGGACTATAGATTAAGAAAAAACGATGAAGGTGGAGAGTTACGATGGTGGACATGAAATCAATTCGCCAAACCGCGCGAGAAAGACTTAAGGGATTTTGTCGGGTTTGTCCTGAATGTAATGGCAAGGCCTGTGCAGGGGAAGTTCCCGGTATGGGAGGGCTAGGTACGGCGGCATCCTTTAAAAGTAATGTGGAAACCCTGGGGGCAGGTCGGCTAAATATGAGGACGCTTCATGATGCTAAAAATCCGAACACAATGTACAAACTTTTCGGATATGAACTTTCTACGCCGATTTTGGGTGCACCGATTACCGGCAATATGTATAACATGGGTGGGGCTTTGAGCGAAGAAGAATGGGCTGAGGCAATAATTCAGGGTTGCTTAACGACGGGGGCTATAGGTTGTACTGGAGACGGAGCAGACCCAGCCATGTATAATTCTGGGTTGAAGGCTATTGGCAAAGTACATGGTCGGGGTATCCCGTTCATTAAACCACGCGAGCAGGAAGAGGTTTTCAAGTATCTGCAACGTGCTGAGGAAGCCGGAGTCCTAGCCGTGGGCATGGACATTGATGGCGCTGGCCTAGTTACTATGGCTTTAAAAGGACAACCCGTTGGCCCCAAAACTAAAGAAGAAATGAGAGAGATCATTGCCAGCACGTCGTTACCGTTTATCCTTAAAGGCATCATGACGGTGGACGAGGCCAAACTAGCGATTGAAGTAGGTGCTGCAGCAATTGTTGTATCGAACCACGGTGGACGAGTGTTGGATCATACGCCTGGTACGGCAGAGATTCTGTCAGAAATCTCAGCAGCAGTTGATCGACGAATTCCTGTGCTTGTTGATGGCGGAGTTAGGTCGGGCACAGATGTACTGAAAATGTTGGCGCTTGGTGCGGATGCAGTTTTGATCGGAAGACCATTTATTATTGCCGCTTACGGCGGAGGCGCAGAGGGGATCTCTTTAGCGCTCAACACGATGACCTATGAACTGAAACAGGCTATGATTATGACGGGATGCGCAACGCTTGAAGATATTAACATGGACATATTGTTATAACCGAAATTTAAAACTGTACAAGCAATTATTGGCAATGGTGGAATATAACTATACAGGACCTCGAACCACGAACCACGAACTTCGAGAGCGGGGCGGGCAGAATGGTAATAAAACATTGGCAAGCAGGGCGCGTAACCCTTGTGATGCTGGCACTTCTGACAAGTGCATATCTGTGTGGATGTCAACCAGTTACGTCCACCAAAGTGACGGTTTCAACGTTAGGGATGACTGGGTCTTTTCAAACGCCTGAGTTGGGTAGTGAGACGAAAGAAATACTTCGTTCCCCGGAAGCGCTTGGAGCGCCTACCTCCGAACAGAAAACAGAGCCAATTCCCGAACAGAAAACAGAACCGATTCCCGAACAGAAAGCTGACCCTGTTCCCGAAACGAAAGCCAACTCAATTCCTGAACAGAAAGTTGAACCAGTCCCACAAACGGCTGAACCAACCCCTTCGGTTTTAGCAGACGAGAGTGATGACGACCCAGCGCCTACGCCTTCTGCGGATCTTTCTCAGACCCCGATTCATCCGTATTATGATTTGACTGGCACTCCGCCGAGTGCTCCTGGGCTGGCTATGCGCGAAAGAGTGTTTAATCCCGAACCGCAAAAGATAGCTTATCTGACGTTTGATGACGGGCCCTACCCCCAAACTACGCCTCGCATCCTGAAGATCCTTAAGGATGAGGATGTAAAAGCAACGTTTTTCGTAGTGGGACGGCAAGTGGCACGGTATCCGGACCTCTTAAAATCTGAATATGAGCAAGGTGAGGGGATCGGTAATCACAGTTATACCCATGATTACCAGTTGCTTTATCGCAGTCCAGTGGCTTTTTTAGCGGAAATCAAACAAACAGAAGAACTAATATATAAAACGATTGGGGTCCGCCCTAAAATTGTCCGAGCGCCCGGAGGAACTCAGGGCCATTTTCATATCAATTATTATAATGCGCTCGATGCTGCGGATTATTTAATCTATGACTGGAATGTCAGTACAGGGGACGCTGACGCTTCTCTCGTCCCGGCAGATCAACTCGTTCGAAACCTTGAAACCCAAGTGTCGAATAAGTCGAGGATGATCATCTTGATGCATGACGCTGGGGCTAAGGTCACAACGGTTGATGCGCTTCCACGGATTATTCAATACCTTAAGCAACAAGGATACTCCTTCGGTGCGATTACGCCGAAAGTCGCCCCGATCCTTTTCCCAGGGGGATTTCATAGCTGAATTTTAATCGTCATGAAAGAAAGGCCCAAGGCTTGCTGTAATCAAGCCTTGGGCCTTTCTTCTTTGTCTGTCGATTATTGCAAAAATATAAAATATCTCTCAACTATGTAAAAGGATTTCCTAATATTCTTATAGAATATTACAGTTTAATGAGTGATATTAGAGGATCATAGCGGAGGATAGCTATTTGGCAAGTAAAGAAAGAGAAGATAATCCCCTAACCTTATTAAAAGAAAAAGATTTTACTCTTTTATTGACAGGTCAATTCGTTTCAGCGTTGGGTGATAAACTCCATTATATCGCTTTAGGAGTCTTGATTTACAGAATAACGGGGAGCGCTTTTGAAGTAGGAAAGATGACTCTGGCAACCTTTTTACCCTATCTATTATTCGGACTCATTGCTGGAGCATATGTTGACCGGTGGGACAAAAAACGTACGATGGTCACGGCTGATTTATTAAGAGCGGCTTTAGTGGGCTTAATTCCAATTCTGATAGGGTATTCAATTAATCTAGTTTATCTCTTGACGTTTTTGGGCACAACGGCAAACTTGTTTTTTAGTCCTGCAAAAATGGCAGTTATTCCTGCTATTTTTACTAAAGAGAAGATTCTCACGGCGACATCTTTAGCTGAGACCGCAGAAAACTTGACGGATATTTTGGGGTATGCATTGGCGGGCGTTTTGATAATGTTTATCCCAATTCAAAAGGTGTTTTATCTCGATTCTTTGACGTTTCTGTTTTCGGCGGCGGCAATATATTCCATGAGTTTTAAATTCGAAGTTCAGCATCTTATAAACCAGAAATTAAATAACAAAAACGAATCCCATATCCTTCCTGATATTTTGGAAGGGCTAGCCTATATACGAAAAACAAAGGTTTTAGCAGTTACTCTGCTTACGTACTGTTTAGCTTTACTTATTTTTAGCGGTTTTAATCCATTGATTTTTGTTTATGCTCTAGATACGCTGAAGACAACAACCGTCGGTCTGGGAATCCTTGAGGCCAGCGCGGCGGTTGGTATTACGGTGGGTAGCGCAGTGATTAGCGTTTGGGGAACTCGTATGATCAAACAAAATTTAATGCTCTGGGGATATTTTATTTCCGGCCTTACAATCCTGACTTTAGGAATATTTCCGGATTATACCTTGGCGCTCATTGGCTTTTTTATAACAGGAGTTTCTAATGCCATGTTTTTACTGCCAGTGCAGAGCATCTTTCAGGAAGAAACAGCAGCCCCTATGCGGGGAAGGGTCTTTAGTGCCCGCTTTGCTTTAACTCGCGTGGCATTTATGGGATCTGTTGGTATACTATCCTATGGTGCCACTCAAATCGGAGTGGGAAAAGTTTACCTGTTATCAGGGCTAACCTTACTTATAGGAACAATTATACTGGCCGGTTTTGCTTTTCTTAAAGAGAAAGAGTGACTGCCTAAAACAATGTTTGAGACTACTTATCTTTTCGGTAACGCTCGTGCGAACTGGCACAAGAATTGCAATAAAGGGTCGAAAACGCTATACTTAAGGCAAAGGGGAGTGGCAGGTTTGCGTGTTCTATTAGTGGCCCTCAATGCAAAATATGTACATATGAATCTAGCCCTTCGCTATTTGCGAGAAGAGGTTCGCTCAGCTTTTCCGGACGTTTTGCTTCGGGAATTTAGCATTAACGAACACCTAGATCGAATTGCTGGCGAAATCTATGAAGCCAAGGCCGATGTCATTGGCTTTTCGTGTTATATTTGGAATCTCAAAGAAATAATAGCGGTGATCAGGCAGCTTCATCCAGTCTGTCCAGATGTACGGTTTGTTATCGGGGGCCCAGAAGTATCCTTTGAGGCTGAGGAATTTCTTCTTGAGCATCCGGAGGTGGATGCCCTTGTGATTGGTGAAGGGGAAAAAACATTTCTAGAGCTGCTCACTACCTGGCAAAACGATCATGATTTATCTGACGTGGCCGGTATAGCTTGGACAGAGAATGGAAAAATTGTTGTCAACCCTCCTCGACTGGTAGCCCTTGATTTGAACGATCTGCCACTTCCTTATACAGAGAAGGAGGACTTCACAGGCCGACTTGTCTATGTTGAAACAACTAGGGGATGCCCGTTTAACTGTCAATATTGCTTGTCCTCCACGTTTAAGGGGGTTCGATTTTTAGAGCCAGAGCAGTTTCGGAGGACGTTTCGTCACTTACTGGAAAACGGTGCCCGCATTGTAAAATTTGTGGACCGAACATTTAATGCTAATAAGCGTCACGCCCTAGAAATTTTGAATATTGTACGGGAAGAAAGTCAGTGCCTTTCGGATGCTCAGCGGATTCGCGTCCATTGCGAAATGGCAGGGGACCTATTGGATGAAGAATGGATAGACTATTTCAAAAATTATCCACGTGGTTTAATTCAATTGGAAATTGGGGTTCAGTCTACACACCTACCGACACTTAAAATTGTTTCGCGCCCTCAAAACTTTGAGGAGTGGAAAAAATACGTGCCTGAAATGAAGTCCCTCGGCATACCCCTTCACCTTGATCTGATCGCTGGGTTACCAGAGGAAAACTGGCAAAATTTTAGGACCTCATTTAACAATGTCTACTCAATAAAACCGGATATGCTCCAACTTGGGTTTTTAAAAGTACTTAAAGGTTCTGGGCTTCGTTTGCAAAGCAACCGTTATGCCCTCGTGTTCACCCCAGATCCACCCTATACGATTTTGGCAACTCCGGTCTTATCCCATGGAGAAATACTTCAATTACAACGCATGGAAAACTTACTTGATAAATACTATAACTCAGGGAAGTTTGCGCACACCTTAGGAGGAGTTCTTAAATTCTTTGTATCGCCGTTTGATTTTTACCATGAGTTTGCTGAATTTTGGCACCAAAGAGGTTGGTTTCAGCGACAATGGCCAGGCAAGGCCCTATTTGAAAAATTGTGGGAATTCATTGAGGAAAATCGAGTCTCGAGCCTCGAGCCTTGTGCCTCGCATCACGAGGTTGCTTGGTGGGAGGAACTTCGCGACGCCTTGCGTTTTGATTATTACTTGTGGGAGCGTCCCGACAGCGTCCCTAACTGGCTTGAGGTTAGCTCGGAGGTCGAGAAAAAAGCAGATCAATGGAAAACCAAACAGGAAACTATTCGTCGCGATGGTTATTGGGAAAATGTGATTCCAAAGTTTAAAGTAACGGACCGACGTCAGTGGAACCGCAACACGGCAGTCGCCTATTTCACCTCCGATGTATTAGAGGGTTGTAAAGCCGACAGGCCATGCTGGTATCTTTTTCACTATCAACAGGGGAACGTGAAAGCCTACAAATATCCAGGAAATGCTCCCGAAGGAGGGTATACTCCTTCGGGAGAATAGCCAACTTATCCAGGCGCACACTCGATATTCAAACTATGAACAACGAACAACGATTTAGGAGTGCAGTGCAATGACTTCCCGAGATTTTCTATGTAAAACTACAACTTGCTGGTTTTGCCTTTTGATATTTATACTTGTTACAGGGTGTACACGAACACCGCAGGCGGGACAACCCGGTGGACCTGCCCCTGCGGTGGTGGAAATCTGGCATTCTCTGCAAGGGGCAGAGGCAGACACTTTACAGGCGCAAATTCAAACAATCACAAAGAAACAGCCCGAGGTGATCATTAAACTCAAATATGTGCCGGAACAAAACTTTGTGGCTTATTCCTACCAAGCGGAAGCAGGAGGGGAAGGTCCGGAGATATTTATTGCAGCTAGTAATATTCTCCACCAACTTTACGGGCAGGGGGCCCTGGCACCAACAGCCTACGTTGATCAGGATGCATTTCCAGCAACATCGGCTGGGTTCCGATTTGGGGGGGTGGGGTATGCTCTTCCTTGGTTGACAGATGTTCCTTTGCTTTATTTTAGAACGGATACAGCGAGCGTCCCGGCCAATTTAGCAGATCTTTTTGCAGCTAAAGGGGGAATTTCCGTCATATCCTCGGATACTGCCACACTATCCACATGGTGGAATGGGCAAGGTGGACAACTGATCAAGGCAGGGAAACCAGTTATGGATGATCCCAACAATGTTGCGTTTCTTCAACAACTCTGGACTTGGCAGAGTTCCAAAGTCCTTCGTATCGACCCGAATGCCCTAACTGACTTTGCAAGTGGGCAAACGCCCTATATGATCGCGGGGGCGAGTCAAGCAAAGCTCTTAACTCAACAAAATGTGCCTTGGGGAAGCATACCGCTAGCCGCATTAGTGAACGGGCAAGGACAAGCGCTGGTAGGCGCGACACTAGGAATCGCCAATGCCGAGGTTGGGACAAATGACGAGATGAGGCCGGCGATTCAAACCGTTGAAAAAGCATTACTCACGCCAGGAGTGGAAGGGGAGCTGATGCAAGCCGGAAGCCTTCTTCCTGCCAATATGGGATATTATCGTCTTCCGGAGGCCCAGAAAGGGGTCTTTCCACAAGCAAATAGTGTTCTGACTAAAGCATGGTCTATAGAAGGGGATGCCCCCGAGTGGAAGCTAATTCCTCTACAAGATGAGGCATGGAGCAACGTTCTGACAGGAAACGTCTCGCCTCAGGATGCACTGTCAAGTGCTCAGGGGAAAGCTGGGAGCGCTTTATTAGCAAAGGGGCAGCCTTAATTGTAAATCAGTGTAGGGGGTGAAAGGGATGGATAAAAAAGGATTAGAGTTAGTGGTCATCACCGGTTTATCGGGTGCAGGAAGAACTCAGGCTATGCAAAGCCTTGAGGATCAAGGGTTTTTTTGTGTCGACAATTTGCCGCCCACCTTTCTTGTGAAATTCGCGGAACTTTGTGCCCAGTCCCGAGGAAAGGTCTCCAAAGCTGCGATAGTTTGCGATTTGCGCGGCGGGGAATTTTTTTCTTCACTGAGCGAAGCCTTAAGTAATTTAGAGAAGGAAGGTTTTCATCTCCGCGTCCTCTTTCTAGATGCATCGGACGAAACGTTGATTCGCCGTTACAAAGAATCCCGACGTCGGCACCCTCTTTCCCCTCATGGGCGAGTTTTGGATGGGATTCAAGCCGAACGCCAGCAGCTGGAGGAGCTAAGAATCCGGGCTGACAATATTATCGATACAACGGACTTAACCTCTCAACAACTCCGCAGTCAAGTGGCAGAGTTGTTTGGTAAAGTGCAGGGCCTCGAACAAATGGCTGTTTCTGTAATTTCCTTTGGCTTTAAATATGGGATTCCTATGGATGCGGACCTAGTCATGGATGTGCGGTTTTTGCCAAACCCGTTTTACGTTGAAGCTTTACGGCCATTGACTGGCGAGCACGCATTAGTTCAGGATTATGTCTTTGGTAATCCGATGGCTCAGGAGTTTATGGAAAAGTACTTGGCCTTACTTGAATACATCCTGCCTAATTATGTTAAAGAGGGTAAAACCCATCTAGTCATAGGGATTGGATGTACAGGTGGACAACATCGCTCGGTGGCCATCGCAGAACGGGTTGGACAATTTTTGACAGACCTTCATTATGCTATCAGTGTTAAACATAGGGATGCCGCGAAAAATCAAAAACATGGAACAGCGCGATGAAACCTAAAATGAGTGAGGGTTTCTCACGAAATCTGAAGTGGCTTTATCCTAATCTGAGGGTAAAAAGGTGGTTCATCCTTGCGGTTCTGGGAATCTTCCTCTTTGCAACAGGATTTTCAGTCATGAATGATGGCGTGGCACTCGGCTATGCTGAGTTACAGTTCCGTGAGGTTATCTATCGAGTAACGGGTAGTACACCACACACTGCTGTGCCGGTTGGTGTCACCATCATTGTTATGGGTATTTTTGCCATCATCATAGGTTTTAAACGCATGCTATATTCTATTATTTCGGCCGTACTTCCAGATAACGAAGGGAGAATAGTGGATGTAATTTATGCCCGCCACCATTTACGCAGAGGACCAAAAATTGTCGTAGTTGGTGGGGGAACTGGGCTCTCGGCCCTGCTGCGTGGGCTTAAGCAGTATAGTTGTAACCTCACAGCGATTGTTACGGTTGCGGATGATGGCGGGAGTTCGGGAAAATTGCGCCTCGAAATGGGTATTCAACCACCGGGGGATGTGCGCAATTGCCTAGTAGCCTTGGCTGATACTGAGGAAATTATGGACACTCTCTTCTCTTATCGTTTTGAGGGCGGAACTCTTAAGGGGCATAGTTTAGGAAACCTGCTTCTGGCAGGGCTAACCGATACGTTTGGGGATTTTCAAAAGGGGATTGAAAAGATCAGTAAGGTTTTTGCCATACGCGGAAAGGTATTTCCTTCTACGCTGGAACAAGTTGTGCTTATGGCGGACTTAGAGGATGGGACTCGTGTAGAGGGAGAAACAGCGGTTCGGGTTACCGAGGGAAAGATTCACCGAGTTTACCTTGAACCCAGCAATACTCATCCGTTACCTGAAGCCTTGCAGGCACTTGAGGAGGCAGATCTTATTGTTCTAGGTCCAGGAAGTCTCTATACGAGTGTGCTCCCTAATTTGTTGGTTGAAGGTCTCAGAGACAAAATTCGAGCAGTGGATGCCCCTTGCGTCTATGTGTGTAATGTCATGACGGAAAAAGGGGAGACGGACGGTTACCGGGTGTCGGACCACCTTAAAGCGATACTGGATCATTGCGGTCCAAATTTTGTTGATGCGGTGCTGGCCAATAAGGGAGAAGTAACGGCCCCTAGTTTAAAGCGGTATGTCAAGGAAGAAGCCATTCCGGTGCTTACTGATCCCAAAGAGGTCGAACATCTGGGAGCTAAGTATTTTGAGGCGCATTTGGTGCAAGAAGGAGATGTCGTCCGCCACGATTCGGATCGGTTAGCAAAGGAACTGATTCGTCTGCTTTTTCGGTTAAAACCCATGGGAGAGCGAATAGCTTTAGTCGATGCATATTTGCTTACCCAGAAGCTCCGCCAATAGCGAGGCACGATACGCGAGGCACGAAGTGCGAGGCGCGAGGCGCGAATGGTGATGTTCGATATCGAACATCTTAAAGATCTCCGTTCGAACCTCATGCCTCGTGCCTCGAGGCTCGATTAAGGGGTTGGTTAAATTGTCCTTTAGTGCAGTCACCAAAGAAGAACTGGCCCGCTTAAGCGGTCAGAAATCTTGTTGTGAGTTAGCGGAACTGGCAGCTTTAGTCCGCATGGACGGAACACTCCAAATTAGTGCCAATCAACAGTACGCGTTGAATGTAATTACGGAAAGTGCTCCGGTAGCACGTAAGATTTTTCGCTTGGCTAAGGAGTTGCTCAAGCGTCCGGTGGATATTGTCGTACGACGTAAACTTAGGCTCCGTAAAAATAATTCCTATATGGTCAGAATCTACCTCAAGGGGATAGAAGATTTACAAAATTTAGGCCTGGTTGATGAAACGGGACAAATTCACCTTGGCATCGCCCCCAACCTTATTAAAAAACGCTGTGATCAAAAAGCCTATTTGCGAGGGGCCTTTTTGGCTGGAGGCTCGATCAATAATCCTGAAGGCGAATACCACCTTGAAATTGTCAGTAATGAAGCGCAACACGCCAAAGCGTTATGTCAGTTGGTTAATCGTTTTAAATTAGGGGCCAAAGTTAGCATGCGCAAGCATTGGTATGTAGTATATATCAAAGAGAGTGAACACATTGTCGAGTTCATCGGCTTCATAGGAGCCCATCATGCCCTTTTGGAATTTGAAAACGTTCGGGTGCTCAAAGATGTTCGAAATCAGGTGAATCGTTTGGTCAATTGTGAGACTGCAAATCTCGATAAAATTGTCGACGCTGCAGTGCGCCAGTTGGAGAACATTCAATTTCTTGAGGATACAGTTGGATTACAGTCTTTGCCGACCGCACTTAGAGACATGGCTGAGCTTCGCCTGGAATATACTGATGCTAGTTTGAAAGAACTTGGAGAAATGCTACGACCTAAAGTCGGTAAATCGGGAGTCAATCATCGGATGCGAAAAATCGATGATATGGCGGAACGAATCAGGAACCAAAAGGACGGAAAATAGGAGGGGCAATTCATGAAATTGCCCCTACGGAATATAACCTCTGTAAAACCGAGGATTTGGGGGGGAATAGGGTGCGGTTAGGGTATGGATTAAGTATAGAGCAAACCCAAAAACTAATTATGACTCCAGAATTACGCCAAGCAATTACTATTTTACAGTTGTCCGCACTTGACCTTACCGCGTACGTTGAGGATCAGCTTATGGATAATCCCTTGCTGGAAACTCAAGAAGAAATAATGGGCAGTAAAGGAGAGGCAGAGGCTTCAGCGGTTGAGGGAAGTCGAGCCGAAGAAAAATGGGACGTGGACTGGCAGGATTATTTCCATGATCAGGATGAACATCATGTTCGTCAAGAACGGGTGGTTGTAGAGGATAAACAACGGTTTGAGCCTTTTATAGCTTCAGCGCCTACGCTCCTGGAGCATTTACTTGAACAACTCCATCTCCAAAAAGTCTCCGTTTCTTTATCCGTGGCGGAGTATATTGTTGGAAATTTGAATGACAGTGGTTGGCTTACCTTGTCGTTACAAGATATTGCTCGTGAAACGAATGTCTCCCTAGAAACTGCCGAAAAAGCGTTAGCCCTAGTACAAACCCTAGACCCGTTGGGGGTGGGGGCGCGAGATTTAGAGGAATGTCTACGCTTACAGTTACCGCTCCTCGCTGATTATCCTCCTGAATTACCAGAATTCATAAAACATCTTGAAGATTTGGCGGCAGGACGTCTGCAACGAATTGCCCATGTTTTAAAAATCCCTATCAATAAGGTTCAGGAAATGGCTGATTTGATACGGAAACTAGATCCTAAACCTGGCCTTAGATTTTCCAGTCTAGGAGAGGTGCGCTATGTTGTCCCAGATGTAGTGATTGAAGAAATCGGTGGAGAGTTTATTATTTTGGTTAATGATCTCACAGTACCTCGCTTAGGGATAAACAAGGCTTACCGTGAGGTCCTCAGCCATGAGGAGGGTACAGACACTCGCAAATTTGTTGAACAAAAACTGAACGCAGCGGCCTGGCTCATTCGCAGTATTGAGCAGCGGCGTCTAACTCTTTACAAAGTAGCTAATGCCATCGTGAAGTGGCAAACAGAATTTTTTCGGTATGGAATTCGTTATTTAAGACCACTTACGTTGAGGGATATTGCCGAGGAAGTTGGTGTTCATGAGTCGACTGTCAGTAGGGCGACATCCAATAAATATGTTCAAACACCCCGGGGTATTTTTGAATTTAAATTCTTCTTTGCTAATAGCATGGGACGAGGCCCTAATAACGATTCTAGTATAACGACTGAGGAGATCAAACGAGCCCTGCGCGATATTATCACGTCGGAAGATCCTAAAAGCCCTTATTCAGATCAAAAGCTAGCTGATTTTCTCAAGGCTCAAGATATGGGGATTTCCAGGCGTACAGTTGCTAAGTATCGCGATGAGATGGGGATTGGGGCGACGGCCCTCAGGAAGCGCTATTAGCTGGGCACCGCGAGAAGACGCCAGGCTGGGACCGGTGAAACTTAAGATCGATAAGTATAGAAGCCACTGGTGGAAACGTTGTTTGCGGTTCTTTCAGCGGCTTTTTTGTTAGGCGGAATTTTGGTGCTATAGTGTACATGATGATGAGATTGTAGTCTAATTGAATTGAAATAACTAAAGTTTCGGTTAAGGAGGGATTTTCATAAAGAAGTACATTATGGCCCTTGACCAAGGTACCACCAGTTGTCGAGCCATCCTTTTTGACCAAGAAAGTAAGATTATGGGGGTGGCTCAAAAGGAGTTTACTCAGATTTACCCCCAGGCGGGTTGGGTTGAGCATAATGCGGAGGAAATTTGGAGTATACAGTATGGAGTGATTGCAGAGCTCATTGCGAAAACAGGCATTATAGTTGATGAAATTGCTTCGATAGGTATTACCAATCAACGCGAGACCACAGTTGTTTGGGATCAAAATACTGGTAAACCAGTGTATAATGCGATTGTGTGGCAGTGTCGGAGGACAACAGATATTTGCGATGACTTAAAGGCTCAAGGATATGAAGAAATGGTTCGGGAAAAGACCGGGCTTGTGGTGGATGCCTATTTTTCTGGAACGAAATTGAAATGGATTTTAGACAATGTTGAAGGGGCCCGTGCCAAAGCAGAAAACGGAGATTTGTTGTTCGGAACGATGGATAGCTGGCTGATTTGGAAGCTTACAGGTGGAAAAGTACATGTTACTGACTATTCAAATGCCTCTCGGACTATGATGTTCAACATTCGTGAATTACGTTGGGATGAAGAATTGCTGAAGATGCTTGACGTACCACAAGGAATGTTGCCCGAGGTACACAATTCTAGCGAAGTTTATGGTAACACAGAGGCAGGGGTGTTCTTTGGTTTTGAGGTTCCGCTCGCCGGTGTGGCCGGTGATCAGCAAGCAGCTTTGTTTGGTCAAGCGTGTTACGCGCCAGGGGATGCTAAAAACACCTATGGCACAGGTTGCTTTATGCTCATGAATACGGGCAGCAAAATACACACCTCGAAACACGGTTTGTTGACCACCATTGCCTGGGGCATCGAAGGTAAGGTAGAATATGCTTTAGAAGGTAGTATTTTTATTGCGGGTGCAGTAATTCAGTGGTTGCGTGATGGTTTGAAAATGATTGATGTTGCAGCAGATGCCGAGTATTTTGCTAAAAAGGTTAAAGATACCGATGGGGTATATTTTGTGCCAGCTTTTGTTGGTTTAGGTGCTCCTTATTGGGATATGCGCGCTAGGGGCGGGATTTTTGGTCTGACACGAGGAACGACGAAATCTCATATTATTCGGGCGGCGTTGGATTCTTTAGCCTATCAAACCAAAGATGTTTTAGGTTCGATGGAGGCCGATTCGGGAATCATGTTAAAGTCGCTTAAAGTTGACGGAGGCGCGGTAGCCAATAATTTGCTTATGCAGTTCCAAGCGGATATTTTGGGAACTCGAGTTGACCGGCCTGAAATCGTTGAGACCACAGCGTTGGGCGCTGCCTATTTAGCTGGCTTAGCAGTCGGTTTTTGGGCGAGTAAAGAAGAATTGGCAAGCCGTTGGCTGCTCGATCGGCGTTTTGAACCCGAGATGCCCGAAGAGAAGAGAGCAAAACTTTATCAGGGCTGGTTGAAGGCTGTTGAACGGAGCAAAGATTGGGAAGAAGATTGACTCCTAGAGAAGCAATTAAAGTATCTAGGAAATGCTTAAGTGAAGCCACCAAAGAGGCCATTGCAAAACAACGGTTTTCTTTGGTGGTTCTCCATTTCGGGCAAGGAGGTAGGGCAGGTGCGTCAGATTGATACCCAGGTTGTGGTAATTGGAGGGGGAGCGACAGGGGTCGGCATATTGAGAGACCTCAGTCTGCGTGGAATACCAGCGCTCTTGTTAGAACAAGGAGATTTGGCTCATGGGACAAGCTCCCGCTTTCACGGCCTTTTACATAGCGGTGGGCGTTACGTGGTCAAAGATGGTAAAGCAGCGCAAGAGTGTATAGAGGAAAATAAGATTTTGAAAAAGATTGCACCTCATTGCATTGAAGAGACATCGGGTTGGTTTGTTTATTTAAAGGAGGATGATCCGAACTATCTACAGTTGTGGATCAAGGGGTGTGCACAAGCGGGTATACCCATTAAGGAGGTTCCCCTGGAAGCGGCTTTTCGGCTCGAACCCTTGTTGACACGACAGGCAACCCGAGTTTTCGAAGTACCGGATGCTACTGTGGATGGTTTTAAATTGCTTTGGGCTAACCTGAAATCTGCTCAAAAATACGGAGGAAATTATCAAACGTACTGTAAAGTCCAATCGCTTTGGTTAGAAAATCGGCAAGTGCTAGGAGTCTACGCCAAAGATCTCATCACTGGTGAAATGATACAAGTACATAGTAAAATCGTGGTGAATGCAGCAGGGCCTTGGTCGTCTGAGATTGCGTCGATGTCTGGTTTTGACGTGCAGATTCAAAAAGATAAGGGTTCTCTATTAGTGTTTAATCAGCGAATGTTTAAGCGAGTGATTAACCGTTTGCGGAAACCGGGCGATGGGGATATATTTGTGCCGCATGAAACCGTGACTATTTTTGGGACGACTTCACATACGGTAGAATTGGCGGATGATCATCAGGTTGATGAACAAGATGTAACGTATTTGATCGGTTTGGGCCAAAACTTGGTGGAGGAGATTGAACAATATCGTATTATTAGAGCCTTCGCCGGTATTCGTCCCTTATATGAAAGCGTCGACGCCTTGGACCATGAAGGACGAGGGGTTAGCCGAAATTTTGCTCTTATAGATCATGAACAAAAAGACGGGGTTCGTGGGCTCGTTAGTATTGTGGGTGGCAAATTAACCACGTATCGCATGATGGCAGAGAAAGTTACCGATTGGGTGGCTGGTAAATTAGAGGTGCCTACGGAATGTCGTACTGCTGAAGAACCCTTACAAAATGAACTAGCAACAGCAGTTTGGGATAAGGCCCGCCAATTATTAGGAGCAGCGGCTGCGGACAAGATGATGGAACGTTTAAATGAACAAGCCGGGTCCGTCGTTGAGGCTATAGCTCGTCAACCACTGCTGGGACAATTTGTCTGTGAATGTGAAATGGTCACTCAAGCTGAAGTCCTGCATGCCTTGCAAGATCCCGCAGTCCACTCGCTGGACGATCTTCGTCGTCAGACCCGGCTGGGAATGGGGACGTGTCAAGGCGCTTATTGTACCTATCGAGCGACTCCCCTGCTTCAGGAAGCGTTCGGCGGTTGGGAGAGAACGGTAAAAGAATATCAAATCCTCTTAGGTGAACGTTGGCGCGGCATAACCCCAGTTCTTTGGGGCGAGCAACTTCGGGAGAGTGAATTAGCACGAGCGTTGTTTTTGAATGTTCTGGGTTTCAAAGCTGAAGAAAGTGTGGAATGAACGAGATGTGGGATGCCGTAGTGGTAGGGGGCGGTTTAGCTGGTTGGATAGCAGGAATTCGAGCCGCCCAACGGGACAAAAAGGTGCTTTTAGTCACAGAAGGTGTCGGAACGCTCTTTTATTTCTCGGGGATTTTTGACTATGGGGATGTCGTGCGTTTGCGTCATTTACCAAAACACCCTTATACCCTATTTAAGGCACAGGAAATAACTCAGGGTCAACGCTTTGTCCAAGAGATCTGTCCAGAGTATGTCATGAAGGACACGCCACAGTTTGCCTTCACTGTCTTAGGTACTGTACGTCAAGGAGATCTTATGCCGCGCAGTATGGTTCTTCCGGATCAACAGGAGCAAGGCGAGTTCGTAATTTTAGTTCCTGAAGGATTGAAAGATTTCTTTCCAAAGATTGTGGCAGCTAACATGGCTCGAGAATTCCCGGGTTGGCAGGTAAATGAGAAGAGGATGAAAGTGGGTACGCTTTCGGAATGGACCCAACTGGGTAAGAGTGTGACCAGCATCGATTATGCGAGTATCTGGAGGTCGGAAGAGGGTCAAAGAGCTCTCACCCTCGAAATTGATCAGCTCAAAAGAGAATATCGGGAGGCGGGCAGGTCGTCCAATAAGCTTGTCGTGGTTCTGCCCAGTCTGGTAAGAGAGTACTTTGATTCTTCTCGCTCCAAGCCTTATAAGAACGAATTTTCTCTGCCGATCCTGGAAATGAGTTCCTTTGTCCCCAGTCCGCATGGCCGCTATTTCGCGGAATATCTAAAGCATATGTTTACCGATTTAGGCGGCGAACTGATGATGGGGGCACGTGCGGCAGCGATAAACGGGAAGGCAAGGTCCGGAAGTCAGACGAAGGTGTGTCAAGAACTTGTGGTGAACAGTATGGGTAAACCGTTGCATTTGAAAAGCAAGAAGTTCATCTTAGCGACAGGAGGGTTCCTAGGTGGGGGAATTAAAGTAGGCATGGCAAGAAAATCAATACGGGAAGAGGTCTTTGATCTGCCCCTCTTTGTACCGGAAAAGTGGAGTGAGCCTCAGTTCTTTGCTCCTCAGCCGTTCGCCCAGATCGGAGTAGAAACGGATGCTTTAATGCGTCCCCTCGATCCTGTGTGCGGACAAGTTATCTGGGATAACGTCCATGTCGTGGGCAGAATGCTTGCCCATTGGGACCCTTGGACCCAAAGGTGCGGTGGAGGGGTATCGGTCACATCCGGTTACGCTGCAGCGGAATTAATATAGGGGACGGAGCATTTTATGGAAGGAAAGGGGGATCTTTGACTGTGGATTCAAGAGATGAATTGGCAGCTCGATTGGATGCCTGTCAAAAATGTAATGTCTGTACTGCTCAGTGTCCGGTGGCCAAAGTTAACCCGCATTTTATAGGTCCAAAAGGGCTAGGTCCGGATAGGGAACGTTTTCGAATGGGTCAGATAATTCAAGGGGAAACAGCTTTGGATGATTGTTCAAATTGTAAGACGTGTGAAATGACGTGTCCATCCGGTGTCAAAATAACGAGGATGATTCTCGAAGCCCGGAGAGCTGCCAGCAAAGCGTCGCACCAAAATACACTGAGCTTGAAATTGCGACTGAGAGGATATGTTTTGGGTCGAGCGGAATATCTTGGTAAGCTGGGGGTCATATGCCCGACTATGATGAACCACGTCTTAAAGATCAAATTTATGCGCTTAGTGCTGGATAAAGCGTTGGCGATTAATGAGAGTGCTTCGTTACCCCTCTATGGAAAATCTCTGGAGGTACAGGTGGACAAGGGTTCAAGAATTGGAACAAGTGCATGCAAGCAGGTTGTGTATTTCCCAGGTTGTTTTACGAGATATAACGAAGCGGATACAGGACGGATCATGATCAAGGTTTTAGAGCATATTGGGTATAAAACTATAGTGCCTAATTTTCACTGCTGTGGCTTACCTTTAGAAGCGAATGGCCAGTTTGAAAAGGCCCATAAGAACGGACTTTATAACTTGGAATTAATGCGACCCTATCTGGAAGCAGGAACGCCGATTATCACATCCTGTACAAGCTGTGGCTTGATGCTGAAAGAAGATTATCCAAGGTTGCAGACCACATCGGCTCTGCTCGTCGGAGCTCAGTCGTATGATTTATTCGAATTCCTGTGGCAACTTTATGAAAGAGGGGAATTGCCTCTTGACTTTCAGGAAGTTAAGGCGTCATACGGTTACCATCCCCCCTGTCACTTGAAGGCTCAGGGGATCGGAATACCAGCGCTGCGCATTTTGAGGTTGATTCCTGGAGTGAAAATCCGTAATCTCGATGCTGGTTGTTGTGGCTTAGCGGGAAGTTACGGCTTTAAGGCCGAAAAATATGATAAAGCGATGAAAATCGGGCGAACTCTCTTTGAAGCGATCACTGTGGGGGCAGGACGAGGGGATTACCAGGGCATGACAACGGAATGTGGCGCGTGTAAAGTGCAAATTCAGCACGGTACGGGTCTTTCTACGGAGCATCCTGTGCGCATTTTGGCCAAAGCGTATCGTCTAATGATGGACGAACGGTAAGTATTTTGTAATATAAGCTGGAACCTGTCTTGTCTGGCAGGAAATTTGAACTTAATGAAGAAGTAGTGAATACTGACATTATTTGCTGGAGCGTTTAAACGCTGGCAATTCTAATGTTGGACAATTGTGAATTTGGAGAGTAGGAAGTTTCTTTTCTCGGCATACTAAGGTATCTTTTTGGTGTCATAATGCCAATAGTTGGATCTTGAACCCTTGGCTGAAAGTGAAAGGGGATTTTTGAATGAATAAAAAAAGTGTTAAAGATGTGGAGGTACGAGGAAAACGAGTGCTTGTCCGGGTGGATTTTAATGTCCCCTTGGATGAGCAGGGTCAGATTACAGATGATACACGCATACGAGCCTCCCTTCCCACGATTCAATATCTCGTCCAACAGGGAGCCCGCATCATCCTTGCTTCCCACCTGGGGCGCCCTAAAGGGAAAGTCAATCCAAAGTATTCCTTAGCACCGGTGGTTAAGCGTTTAAGTGAGTTGTTGGGGCAGGATGTGCAACTCGCTGGGGACTGCATCGGGGATATAGTCGTGCAAGCAGTAAGTAAGCTGCAAGACGGGCAGGTTCTATTACTGGAAAATGTTCGTTTCCACGCGGAAGAAGAGAAAAATGATCCGACGTTCGCTCGGAATTTGGCAACGCTCGCCGAACTATTCGTCAACGATGCGTTTGGAACTGCTCACCGCGCCCACGCGTCCACTGAAGGGGTTACTCACTATATACCTGCCTTTGCAGGGCTGCTGATGCAAAAAGAAGTTGAATTCATGGGCAACGCTCTGGAAAGGCCGGAACGCCCCTTTGTGGCCATTATCGGCGGTGCCAAGGTGAGCGATAAGATTGGCGTGATTGAGAATCTCCTAGATAAAGTTAATGCCTTGATCATTGGCGGAGGGATGGCGAATACCTTCCTAAAAGCTCAAGGATTTAATGTGGGAAAATCCCTTCTTGAAGAGGAAAAAATAGAATTGGCAAAGCAACTTATCGAGAAAGCCAAAGCAAAGGGTGTCGAATTAGAATTACCGATCGATGTGGTGGTGGCCAAAGCCTTCGCAGCCGATGCTCCTCACCGTACGGTGAGTGTGGCTGAAATTCAAGAGGATGAAATGGTTTTAGATATAGGTTCGGCAAGTGCAGAGAAGTTTGAAGCTTTAATTTCAACGGCTCGGACGGTGATTTGGAACGGTCCAATGGGTGTCTTTGAAATGGACGCCTTCGCTAAAGGAACCGAACGAATTGCCCAAGCGGTTGCCTCCTGTGGGGGGATCACGATTGTTGGTGGCGGGGATTCTGTGGCAGCCGTGGAGAAAATGGGAGTTGCAGACCGCATGACACATATTTCAACAGGGGGCGGCGCTTCACTGGAGTTTCTGGAAGGAAAAGTGTTGCCTGGTGTAGCCGCGCTTCAGGATAAGTAGTGAATTATGGTTCTCGGTATTTAGGTGGGGAATTGGGGAATTGGAGGAATAATTAAGTGGCAAAACGACGGCCGGTCATCGCCGGCAACTGGAAAATGTTTAAAACCGTCAGTGAAGCAGAGAATTATGCAGTGAGTTTCTTAGAAGAGGTTAAGGATGTCACGGAACTTGACATTATTCTCTGTGCTCCCTTTACAGCGCTTTATCCCCTGAAAAATGAACTGGAAGAAAGTGTTGTGCACTTGGGTGCCCAAAACATGTCTTGGGCAGATCAAGGTGCTTACACTGGAGAAATATCTGCTCAGATGCTGCTCGATGTCGCCTGCACTTATGTTATTCTTGGCCACTCTGAACGGCGAGAACTGTTTGGAGAAACGGATCAAGAGATCGCCAAGAAGGTGAAGAAAGCGTTAGCTGCGGGATTGACACCGATCCTTTGTGTGGGGGAAAATCTGAACGTTCGCGAAGAAGGAAAGGCAGCAGAGCGGGTTCAAGGTCAAGTCACTCTTGCTCTTTCCAGCCTATCGACAGAGGAATTAAGCAGAATGGTTATTGCTTACGAACCCATCTGGGCGATCGGTACTGGGAAAACTGCCTCAAGCAAAGACGCCCAAGAAATGTGCGCGGCAATACGTAATACACTGACTGATCTTATGGGGCTTAACGCGGAGAAAGTGCCCATTCTGTACGGCGGAAGCGTCAAGGCGGAAAATATTGCGGAGCTTTTGAACGAACCAGATGTTGACGGCGCACTAGTCGGTGGAGCAAGTTTGGACCCCCTAAGTTTTGCTAAACTTGTCCATAACGCCGCAGCAGTTGTTGCGCGCGTAGTAGGAATATAGTCATGGGGAGAAAACCACTGCTCCTAATGATTTTAGATGGCTGGGGTCATCGTGATGCTACCGAAGGAAACGCTATAGCCCAAGCAAATTTGCCGAATTTTAGGCGCTTGGAAAAAACCTACCCACATACCTTTCTCAAGGCATCGGGAGAGGCCGTAGGCTTACCAGCCGGTCAAATGGGCAACTCTGAAGTCGGGCACCTAAATATGGGTGCTGGGCGGGTGGTTTACCAGGAATTGACTCGAATCGATAAAGCGATTAAGGATGGAACTTTATTTGAGAATCCTGTTTTGATCGAAGCGATGGAAAATGCTCACACCCAAAATAAAGCATTCCATTTTTTGGGATTACTCTCTGACGGAGGAGTCCATTCCCATATTGCTCACTTGTTTGCCCTTCTGGAGATGGCCAAGAAACATGGATTAGCAGAAGTGTATGTCCACGTCATTCTTGATGGTCGTGACGTCTTGCCGCAGAGTGCTAAACTTTATATCATCCAATTGGAACAAAAAATCAAGGAGCAAGGGATTGGCAAGATTGCCTCTGTGAGTGGCCGTTACTACGTGATGGATCGAGATCATCGCTGGGAGCGCCTAGAAAAGGGCTATCAGGCCTTGGTTTTAGGCGAAGGGAAATACGCGCCCAGTGCCTTAGCGGCGCTGGAGAGTTCTTATGATGTGCGTGTGACGGATGAATTTGTGTTGCCAACGGTGATTGTCGATGAGGACGGAAAGCCGGTGGGCTCTATTCAAGAGGGGGACAGTGTGCTCTTCTTTAACTTTCGCTCAGATCGGGCACGAGAAATGGCCCATGCCTTTGCTGACGAAGATTTCAGAGGGTTCGACTGCCCCATTCACCCTCGAGTCCACTTTGTCTGTATGACTCAGTATGAGAACAATATCTGCGCACCGATTGCGTTCCCACAACAAAACCTGAAAAACACATTGGGAGAAGTTCTTTCGCAACAGGGTTTAAAACAGTTGCGGATTGCAGAAACTGAAAAATATGCCCATGTGACTTTCTTTTTTAACGGTGGAATCGAAGAACCTGATCCCGGTGAGGAACGAATCCTTATTCCTTCACCTAAAGTCGCGACCTATAATCTTCAACCCGAAATGAGCGCGCCGGAATTAACCAAAACGCTCCTCGAACAATTAAAGAAAAACACACATGATGTGATCATTCTTAACTTTGCCAACCCGGATATGGTCGGACATACTGGTGTGTTTGAGGCAACCATCCAAGCAGTGGAAACGATTGACAAATGTTTGGGCGAGATTTATGATGAGCTACAGAAAATGGAAGGGACCCTCCTCGTTACCGCGGATCATGGCAATGCTGAGGCCAAAATAGATTTAAAAACGAAGCTGCCGCTGACTGCCCACTCCACGAATTTGGTACCCTTTATTCTGATCAATGCTAAGTTTAAAGGAAAGGTGTTGCATGAGGGCGGCGCTTTGTGCGACGTCGCGCCCACCATCCTGGAATTACTCAATATTCCGAAACCCGAGGAAATGACCGGAAAATCATTAATCGTATAAAATAAAGGAGGTTAATATTAATGAGCTTTATAACGGATGTATATGCGCGTGAGATTTTGGATTCTCGAGGAAATCCGACGGTAGAAGTAGATGTTGTTCTTACAGATGGGATCATAGGTCGTGCGGCAGTTCCGTCGGGTGCTTCTACAGGGGCTTTTGAAGCTGTAGAACTCAGAGACGGAGATGTTTCTCGTTATATGGGGAAAGGGGTATTGCAAGCAGTTGAAAATGTCAACATGTTAATTGCCCCCGAAGTAGAGGGATTAAATCCATTCGACCAACCGGGCTTAGACCGCATGTTGATTGAACTCGATGGAACTGAAAACAAGGGTAAACTGGGAGCGAATGCGATCCTGGGCGTATCCTTGGCTACCGCTAAAGCGGCTGCCGAATCGCTCGGGTTGCCCCTCTATCAGTATTTGGGCGGGGTTAATGCTAAGGAACTTCCAGTACCCATGATGAATATTTTAAATGGCGGTAGTCATGCTGATAACAATGTGGACATTCAAGAATTTATGGTTATGCCAGTCGGAGCGTCGAACTTCGCTGAGGCTTTGCGCATGGGGACAGAAGTGTACCACAATCTGAAAGCTGTTTTAAAAGAAAAAAACCTTTCGACCTCAGTTGGGGATGAAGGCGGTTTTGCGCCCAACCTCGCCTCCAACGAAGATGCGTTACTCTGCATTGTCGATGCTATAAAAAGGGCAGGATATGTTCCTGGAGAAGACGTGGCTTTAGCTCTTGATGTGGCAGCCTCAGAAATATACGAAAATGGCATCTATAACTTAGCGGGTGAAGGGGTCAAGAAAACCTCGGACGAGATGATTGATTTCTATGAGGGACTGATCAAACGGTATCCGATTGTTTCTATAGAAGATGGACTGCATGAAGACGATTGGGAAGGCTGGGGCAAATTGACCGAGCGCTTGGGAGATCGTATTCAGCTCGTTGGAGACGATGTATTTGTGACCAACCCGGAGCGCTTGGCCCGTGGAATTAAAGAGAAATGCGCCAACTCGATCCTGATTAAGCTCAACCAAATTGGCACCTTAACCGAAACCTTAGATTGCATTGAAATGGCCAAGCGGGCAGGATATACGTCAGTCATTTCTCACCGTTCAGGCGAGACAGAAGACGTCACTATGGCTCATGTTGCTGTTGCAGTCAATGCTGGCATGATCAAAACGGGGGCTCCGGCACGGACAGAACGGGTGGCCAAGTACAACGAACTCCTTCGAATAGAGGAGGAACTTGGGGATAGCGCAGTTTATCGCGGCAGGAAAGCATTAGCCAAGTAGGTCCGCAGCTCTGAAGCTTCTTGAGTTTTGACGAGGCTTGTGCTAGAATAAAAACGATCAATGATAAGAAGGTTTAGTTATAGGTGACTAAGTGTTGCCTTAGAGGGGTGAGTTAATTGGTAATTGCTTTAGTTGTTCTTTTGGTCCTTAGCTCTATAGGACTTATTGCGGCTGTATTGCTCCAGTCTGGAAGGAGCGCTGGCTTATCGGGAGCCATTACAGGTGCTGGAGAGTCTATGTTTGGAAAGAAGAAAGGTATGGATGAATTGTTCGCGAAACTCACCGCCATTTTAGCGGGTGTATTTTTGCTGAGTTCATTAGGTCTAGGTATGCTACTTAAGTAGTAAAACCTGATCAGTGCTCCATTCTTCCGCTAATTAAGCCAAATCAATGAGGGGCACTTCAAATGAGGTGCCCCTTTTTGTGTTGATGAGTTTGGATATCTTTTTGGATAAAGATCCGAGTTTGTGGGAATGGAATGCTCGAAAGTCACTTGCTTGCGGAGCAGACCGCCGATAAATTCTCGCGTTAGTGAATTATAATGGGCGATAGAAATAAACTAGTTATTATGAGTGATTAACTCGTAGGCTATAAGGCCTAGTAAAAACTTGAGACATTTGCTGTGTGGTTAAAAATGGATATTCATGTTATACTGGAGTACTAAGTGAGAGGAGGGGTAGTATGCCTCACGAGGGGATTAAAATCGTCTCTGAAAATCGCAAAGCCTTCCACGATTATTTTATTCAGGATAGAGTTGAGGCTGGTATCATCCTTACTGGGACAGAAATAAAATCTATCCGTAATGGGAAGGTCAATTTGAAAGACAGTTATGCCCGTCTGAACGACGGCGAAGTTTGGGTCTATCAAATGCATATCAGCCCTTACGAACAGGGAAACCGTTATAATCATGATCCATTGCGGCCGCGCAAATTGTTACTGCACCGTGCTGAAATAAATAAATTAGTCGGGAAAATTCAGTTGCAAGGATTGACTCTTATCCCAATTAAAATCTATTTAAAGCAAGGTCTGGCGAAAGTGGAATTGGCGGTTGGGCAAGGGAAGAAAAATTACGACAAGCGACAAGTTCTCGCCGAACGAGAAGGCAAACGTGATATTGAGCGGGCCCTGAGGGATCGTAATAAAAGCTATTAGGAAGCTTTTTAAGTTGCCAAGCAAAGTCAGCGTGCAACTCAGGCGACAGTCTTTGTCGAAGATGGTGTTTGCCATTTAACTTTAACCGCTAAATTGTGGTTTCCCATAAAAAAGTAAATATACCATAGATATTCAGCTTTGCTTTTAAATTAAATATGTTATACTATGAATGTACACTTTTTATATGGGGGCGTTCTAGACTCGCTCGGAGAAGTGGTGGCAAGAGTTGCGCGTCGAGATTCCACCTGGTCTCGTTAAACGGTGGACCTTTATAATTGCAAACAACGAATACGCTCTAGCTGCTTAAGTGCCGCTAGCATCCTGCCTTCAGAACCTACGATGAAGGGTCAGGGTGTCAAACAGTAGGACGCTCTAACAACAATGCTCGGAGTTGTTAGCTAAGATTATCGAGCTAGCCTGACATGAATCCTTGCCTTTAGGAGTCAAGACTGGCGAAATTTAAATTGAAGGATACACGCGTAGACGCTTTTGTGGCGGCTCTTCGATACAGGGGTGCAAATCCCCTCGCCTCCACCAGTCAAACCCTCGAATTTCGAGAAAATAAATGATGAAAGCCTTGAGGTACATAAATTTGTACAGACTCAAGGCTTTTTTGCATTTTGGGGGAAAATTTCAGTTATGACCTTCACAAATATTAGTTAAATGGTTTCTAGATGAGGATACCATTTGCAGTCCTGCAGCGTTTTTATAAGACGAGCCGCGTCGTAATTCCTAAACGTTAAGTGGATTTAAAAGAAGAACGGTACATCATTATTGTTATGCTCCTACTTTTCCATCAATCTCAATGTGAATAGTAGCTTTCATGCCCATTGATTCCATTACTGTTTCGATTTTCTCTGTAGTAGCTCCGTAGTATTCGTGTCTTTCATCTCTAGACACTTGAGACTCACTAACTCCTAGCTTATTAGCTACTTCAGCTTGTGTCATTCCTAAATATATTCTATATGCAATGAGGGTTTTTCCGATATCAGTGAATTTATATATCGGATTAAATGAACCACGTTTTATTTTTTCGTAATACTCTACTTCTGCTTTTAATTGTTCATGGAATGAAAATAGAGGTTGTATTGCCATTTTAATTTGTTCGGAATTTAACCCCATTTCTTCAAAACGTTTTTTTTCGCTAGCAATAAATTCTTGATCCTGTTTTAATTTTTCAACAGCTTTTTGATATGCTGGTTCATTTTTAATCATACATTTCCACTCCGTTATAAGCTTAACTTAACAAATTAATTAACTTAACATATTTGTTAAGTTAATTATATACAATAAACCCCTTTTTGTCAACGGACAGTTAATGAAATCGGGATTGATAAAACAAAAGCTATCTACAGCCCAGCAACATTCCTGTATGTCTTAAAAAGACTGGTTAGTTTAACAGATGTCTTTTGACAGTGTCCCAGGAGCAGCAAGGGTTTGTGGGTACAAGTTTGCACTACGCATTAATTTAGCTCCGCTGATGGCGGAGCTAAATTAATGAATGTAAGTATTAGGCTTAATGATTAGTCCAAATGAATGATCTTAGAGGGCAATGGAATCCCAACGAAGGAGAGCATTTGCTGGGCCATTGCCGAGGGAGGTGGTACACTAAGAAATTTTTTGCCCAAAAACTCGCCCTTCAAAGCATGCCAACGTGATAATTGTTTAACGATACTTTCTCCGGTGAACCAGCGATCCTTTAGCTCTAATTGTTTTTTAGCCCGTTCGACCTCGTCTGGAATTTTGAGAGCCTTGTCGGATTCAGTTTGCCAATGCCTGCGATACAATACCTGAAGTTCTTGTTCAAACAGATAGGCTAACACACAGATGAAAATATGACCCTCAACTCGTTTAGAATTCCAGTGATACAAGGGGCCAACTTCAAGAAAGTTCTTAATTTCTCGAAAGGCACGCTCAACATTCATCAAGGTTTTATAGGAAAGCACAACCTCCGCTGCTGGCAACTTAGTGTTCGTCTTGACGAGAAACTTACCGTCACGCAAAGCTTCCTTTTCCAAGGCAGGTTCATAACGACGATAGGTCAAATGTTGACCATCGTAGTCCACCTCAAAGAATACTTTTACACCCTTTTTCGTTAGAATTTCCGCGACCTTAACCATGGCGCTTTTAGGATCGGGTTTCCTTCCCCGTTTAGGCTTAGTCATTCGTAGTTGTAATTCCGACAGAGCCTTTTCAGCCTCATCCATGGCAGCCATTCGAAACGCCTTGTCATGAACTGCTTTTACTGGGTTGTAGCACAAGATATACCTTGTTTGCGCTTCCTTGTTCCCATCCTCTACCTGAACAGTCGGCACCTCTAGGTAAGACAGGTTATCCTTCAACTTTGCGTAGGCCTGGACGTCCGTATACGTTTGCAACAAAGTATCACTGACGATCCGTCCCCGTTTATGATACCCCACAATATAGGGATATCCTGCTTGAGCTAATGCGATAATATTATTGTCCGTTACCATCCCACGATCACCGACAAAGACACATTGCTTTACGGCAAATTCCTCTTTCAAACGCTTCAGGATCATCGGCACGGTATTTTTATCGGGCGTTTCGCCAGAGAACACTTCATGAGTGATCGGAAGACCTTCCGGTGTCACCAACAATCCGAGTTCAACCTGTTCGAGATCGGGTCGATGGGTGCGAGTATGGCCATGCTTTGCAATTGGGCAATGATGCCCTGTAATATGGGTACTTGTTAAATCATAAAGCACCAAGGACAATTGTAAGTTGAATAAATCTGTGAGCCGATGATACAANAATTTTTCAAGTTGTGGCTTGATATCCATGAGATAATCGAGAGTTCGATAGAAATGCTGGAGTTGCCATTGATGTGTTGCATCCGGCAGATAAAGATCCTCGATCGTGTCAAATAGATGCATCTTGCTGGATGGATCGATGAGTCGATTGTACCATCGGCCTTTTTTGTGGATACAATTTGAGGAAACCGGAACACAGGCAGTTAGTGACAATAAGACACATCCATCTCTGGGAGTTTAACTAATGATAAAGTTTTGTACACTTTTTCAATAGGAATTAAATTCGACACGATAATCTGGAAGTGCGTGATAGAATATATTAGTATATGGAAAAGCATGAAGGAGAGGAAAAACAATGACAATGCTTAAAATCAGCAAAGTTATTACTACATTTCTGATTAGTTTAATGATGATGACTATTTTATTGTGCTATAGCACTCCTGTACAAGCTGCACAGGATGGGGATTTTACTTACGCTATAACAAATGACCAAGCTCAAATTACGAGTTACACAGGGGCTGGAGGTGCAGTGACGATACCAAGTACATTGGGTGGATTCCCTGTTACAAGCATAGGCAACTCTGCTTTTGATGAATTTTGGGCTTTAGGTATTGATACCATTACTAGTATAAGCATCCCTCAAGGAGTTACGAGTATAGGCGACTATGCCTTTTACTGTTGCGGAGACTTAACTAGTATTAACATACCGCAAGGAGTAACTAGTATGGGCAATTATGCTTTTTTTCGTTGCAATAGCTTAACAAGCATAAGCTTACCGCAAGGATTAATAAGTATCGGTGGCTTTGCTTTCTACGGTTGCGATAGCTTAACTAGTTTAAGCATCCCACAAAGAGTCTCAAGTATCGGCGACTTCGCTTTTGCTTGGTGCTCAGGTCTAACTGCTTTTACAGTAGCTGTTGATAACTCTAAATACGCAAGTATAAACGGTGTGCTTTTCAATAAAACAGGGACTAATTTAATAGAGTGGCCCGGAGGTTTAACAGGTAATATCAGTATACCGCCAGGAGTCACAAGTATTGGCAACGATGCTTTTGTTGGTTGCACAGGTATAACTAGTATAAGTATACCGCAAGGAGTCACAAGTATCGGTGACGGAGCTTTTACCAATTGCACAGGCCTCAAAAGCATAAGCATGCCGCAAGGGATTACAAGTATCGGCGATGGAGCTTTTAGCTATTGCACAGGCTTAACTAGTATAAGTATACCACAAGAGGTCACAAGTATCGGAGACGGAGCTTTCACCAATTGCACAGGCTTAACTGGTATATGCATACCACAAGGGGTCACAAGTATCAGCGACGGAGTTTTTACCAATTGCACAGGCTTAACTAGTATAAGCATACCAAAAGGAGTCATAAGTATCGGCAACTATTCTTTTAGTGGTTGCACAGGCATAAATAGTATAAGTATCCCACAAGGAGTCACAATTATCGGTGCCTCTGCTTTTGGCTGGTGTACAGGCCTAGACAGTATTACATTTAACTCGCCAACAACAATAATATCTGATTATGGCAATGGGGCTGCAATTCCAGTTACAACAACGATAATAGGATTTGCCCCATCTACCGCAAAAGATTACGCTACAAAATATAACATAAAGTTCGAAGCTATAGACGCATCAAGTACACAGCAAGGCAACATTCCAGTGGGCACGGTAATTTTCGGCAACGGTCAGGCTTTGGATTTAGGATATGCCAATAATTCAGCCCATACTGCTGAGGTGATTCAGGATGTGGTAGGTGGTGGTATTTATGTCATAACATCAGCTGGTCAGGTGATCAATAACAATACTGGCGCTATACTTACAGATCTTTCGGCTCTGCCTGCAGTGACCTACAAAGATGCAAATGGAAATGTTAAACATTTTGCAAGCGCTGATGGGCCTGAAATAGACGGTTCCTCCGGAACTACGGCTACTGTTTCGAGTGTGGCTCCTGTAAGTGTTAATACAACAGCCTTAGTTTCTCCTGTATTACCAGTAACGGTGACTGCCGTGATGAGTGATGGAACAACCCAAAACGTCGCTGTAAACTGGATGTATATTTCACCTAGTCTATATGCAAATGCTCAGGTATTTACGGAAACCGGTATTATTACCAATTCAACAGTAAAGGCCACGGCAATCGTGACGGTTAAGATTCCCGTGCTATTGCCTTAAGAGCTTCAATCCGCTCCAGCCTCTTGGTGCAATCAACAAATGGACATACCTGATAGCCTCCACAATTCACTGTAGGGAAAAATAATCTAAAAAAGAGGAGATTTAACGTTATGGATAATTTATTTAAAAGATTGTCATACCCTATTTAATAGGGTATGACTTTAGTGAGGAATATTATGCACAGAGAATTTGAAGGAGTACCAGAATTTGAAAAGTGTTGGAGAAATCTCGGATTACAAGAAGATGATATTGTTTCTCTTGAAGAATTACTATGTCATTACCCTCAAGCGGGACCAGTTGTACCTGGGGCTGGAGGGCTTAGGAAATTAAGATGGGCACTTCCCAATCGCGGAAAACGGGGTAGTTCGGTATAGAATTTGGATGATGCAACTCTGATGATAACACCCCGCACCCCACATCACTATTTGCAGACCGCTAAGATGGAATGTATATTCGCCAACTGTGTTTCCGTTTTCAGTGACTCGCATCCCAATCTTATTACTTTTCCCAGCCATATACATATCTCTTATCACATCTAATAGCGATTTACTAGTTCTACCAAATGATCAATGCTAGGGCAGAAACTACCTATTTCTCTTGTTGAATTGGGTGATTGTCCCAATGTTCCCAATGATCTTCACATATTCTTAATACAAAGGTCATGGAACTATAACAAGTTTTTATTACTATAAAGAACAATAGATGATTATTATTCTATTCTGAAAGGGGATTAAAAGTTATGTATGGAAAGCGTCAACTGACCGCTGCTGTCCTTTCGGGGGTAATGGTTCTAGCTATTGCTTCACCTGCACTAGCGGATAATGGACAGAATTATGGTAGAGGTGATTCTGCTGAACAAGGGAATATGAATGGTCAAAGCAACGCAAGGCAACTCTTGGCTCCAGAAAAGAAGGCTAGTGAAGAACTAAACAATTTGGAGCAAAAGGTGAACTCTTACATATCAAGAGCTTTACAGGATGGTAACTATAGTCAGGTTAAAACTGCCCTGAATGATTACATAGCCAGTATTGATGAAATCGAAAGTGCAGGGGAAGCAGAGCAGACCGTTAATGGAGATTGGCAAAAACTTCGTAGCGACCAAGAATCAGGTAATACCGCTGCGGTCCAAACCGATGAAACTACTCTACAAGCAGATGTAAATACTGCAGTGGCTGTAATTCAAACAGCATCGACAGGTTTAGAGACGGTAATTGAAGATTTGAAGGGATCAACAACAGGAAACCCAGTTACAAATCAAACAGCAACACCGACTATTACTGGAACACCTATCGCCGGGAATACAAGTGTGAGTGGTACAGCCGTTGTAGGAGCCAGTATAGTTCTTAGCGTAAATGGAACAGCCCAACCTGCTGTAATAGCTGATGGAAACGGGAACTGGACTGTCGCAGGCGTAACATTAGCATCAGGAAATACTATCTCCGTGACAGCCCAAGTCGCAGGTGACACTGTAAGTAACACGGCCACTGCAATAGTTGCATCGACAGCTTCTGTACAAACAGCAACACCGACTATTACAGGAACACCTACAGCAGGCAATACAAGTGTGAGTGGTACAGCCGTCGCAGGAGCCAGCGTTGTGCTAACAGTAAATGGTGGAACAGCCCAACCAGTTGTAATAGCTGATGGAAATGGAAACTGGACAG
>JGI12269J14319_10000409_pt1 | contig 40848 bp, 39 predicted proteins | sample PeaSoiSIISIP2007_FD_14319 | JGI IMG/M metagenome (IMG submission 14319)
TTCGGAGATTCTGATCAGTTATCGGTCCGCCCGCCAACCGCGACATGTCCTCGCGGATCGCGGTCAATTCCCTCCGCCAGAATTCGCCTCCCACCTGGGCGTCGTAGTTCTGGGGAAGATCGACATAGCGCACGTAGCGTCCGGGAAAGAGCATCGTCCACATGCCGCTCAGGTTGCGGATGACATCGCAGATCGAAGGGAACAGCATGCCGTCCAACACATCGAGCCGTCCCGATAATGCCAGCTCGATCGTGCTGCGAGGAATATGGCAGATGTAGCTCTGGAAGTAGGCGTCGCCACGGATGATTTCCAGCCGGTCGCCTCCGCCAAAGATGCCCACAGGCAACATGCCAGCCGCATGAATCAGTTCTCGGGGCACATAAATTGGCATGTACCCGATCGCTCTGCGTCCGGGCGCGTAGGATTTCCATTCCGCGACAGCGGTGTAGTCAACGTCTTCGTACAAGGTCTGGGCGCGGCTTAGGATCTGTTCGAGCTCAGGATTCACGCAAGCTCTCCTCTCTTCTCACAGCTTTTCGCCCGGCTTTCCTCCCAATGCGGCTCACGTTTTTCCATAAACGCGCGCAATCCTTCCACGGCATCGGACTCCGCCATGAGTTCGTCAAGGTACATGCGCTCAAGTTGCGGCAGGTCCTCATGCAGTGCCCGCCGCAGCGGGAGCCGGGCGGCGCGTACACCGTACCGCAGCGCGACCGGCGAACGGGCCAGAAAGTTGTCGTGGATCCAGGTTTCGACCGTCGCTTCCAGCTGCTCTGGCGGAGCGGTTCGCACGATCAATCCCGCTTCCGCAGCTTGGGCGGCGTTCCATGCAGCGCCGGTCAACACGAGTTCCGCTGCGCGACTTACGCCAATCCGGGCCGGCAATAGCACCGCCGCCGCGGGCGGGAAAACTGCCAGCTTGATTTCGGGACAAGCGAACGCGGCTCCTTCTTCCGCGACGATAAAGTCACAAGCCAGGGCCAGTTCAAACCCTCCGCCCAGGCACTGCCCGCGCACGGCCGCAACCGTGACCGCCGGCAGTTCCAGCGTTTGCCCAAGCAGTCCGCTGAACTGTGGCAACATGGTCCGGACATGCTCGGGCAGGTGCTCCTGTACGCTGGCGCCAAAACTGAAATGCGGGCCTTCCGCGGTGAGAACCATCACTTTGACTTGTGGCCGATTCCGCAGGTCGTCGAAGGCGGCCGCCAAAGCTGTCATCATTGCCTGGTCGACGATGTTGGCCTTGGGCGCAGCCAATGCGACGCGGCCGACCTGGCCATCGTGTTCGAAGGAGAGTTTCAGGTTGCTCGTCATTATTATTATTATTCTGCCTTTGTCGTTTCCGGAACTGCCCAGGGCGCAATTTCGGCGATCAACTCCTCACTCCAGCACGCGCCTTCCGCCAGACGCTGGCGCAAGCGGACGAAGTCCACCTCGCGTTGCTGCCGGGTCCCGTAGTGGAAAGCGCGAAAACCGGCCTTGGCCTCCGTCATCATGTTCAGCGCCAACCAGGCGCGGTTGGTTTCGCGGTTGCGGTCCCAATGTTCCAGTTTGTGTTTCCTCACACTCTCGACCGTCTTTGTCAGGCAATCAGGCATGGTGTGCAGAAGTTTCGTGCAGAGTCCCTCGACCGCTTCATCCAGCAATGAAAGATCAATGGTGCCTTTGGACATCAGAGCCTTCCCCGCCTCCCGGGCTTCTCCCGTCTTCCAGTCTCCGAAAACCATGCGGCCAAATTCGTCGTACTCCCGATCGGTCACGACCAAGGGGTTGGAAACGTATTTGCCGTCAAGCTTCAGTGCGGGAACGATCTGCGTCAGTCCCCCCAGACGATAGAAGCGGTGGGCGCTCCACGGCTCGCATAGCGTGGCGCTGAGCATGGCGTGCTCTATCCCCACGAACAGCGGCAGGAAGTCGGTGCTGCCGCCATCGGGCGCGGAACCGTGCCTCGGGCCGGCTTGGCCAAATACGGCAAGGTCGCTGGCCACGGAAAAGTCGCAGGCCATTCCAATCTCTTGCCCACCGCCCACGCGCATGCCGTTCACACGGCAGATCACCGGCTTGTCACAACCGAGGACGGCGCTGACCATGTCGTTGAACAAGCGCATGTATTGCCGGTACTCGCCTGGGGCCCCGGCATAGATCTCCGCATACTCGCGCGTGTTGCCGCCCGTGCAGAAGGCCTGCGTGCCCGAGCCCGTGAGTACCACAGCAACCGCTGCGCGATCGTTGCTGGCTTCGCGTAACGCGAGGATAACTTCCTTGATCGACGTCGTGGTGTAGCTGTTCAGCTCGCGCGGATTGTTCAGAGCGATCCACACATTGTGCAGACCCTTCACGCTCTTGCCGTCGCGATCGCGTGCGGGCCTGCGCTCTAACAGGATTTCGCTGGGGGAAAACTGTTCGACCAGGTTGTGATCTTTCATGGCTTTGTTCCTTGTTGTGTGCTCCGCGACTGCGGCACCAATACCGCTCGCCTTCGGAGTTGGTGCTGATGGACTGCCTCGAGAACTTGCTGGGCCTCCTCGAGTGGATGTATCTCGACAAAGGGCTGAAGGTGAATTTTTCCTTCGAGCACCATGGCCAGCGCGTTCGGGTACTGACCGGGAGGGCATCCCCAATTTCCGCGAGCGGTGGCATCGAAGGCCATCAGATTGGACAGGCGCACCTCAACTTTCTGTGCGCTATACCCAACGATCGCCAGGTGAGCGCCCGGGTCGAGCAGGCTGAACGCAGTCTGCTGGCCGGCGGTCGTCCCGCTGGTTTCGAAGATCTTGAGGCCGATCCCGTGCCGCCCGCTCTGCCTGGCGAAAGACCGCACGGCTGACTTCACATCCGCGCACTCGCGGGCGTTCAATGCCAGTGCAGCGCCATGCGCCGAGGCGAGCTTCAGTCGGTCCGCGTCGACATCGATGGTCACGACTGCTGCGCCCAGAGCCGCGGCAATTTGCACTCCGAACCCCCCGATCCCACCGGCTCCGACAAACACCGCGACATCGTCGGCGCTAAGACCGGAACGACGAATTGCCTCATACGGAGTGGTGACTGCGTCGGCGACGACCGAGAGCATCGCCAGGTTGAGTCCCTTGGGAAGTTCTTCGGGTACCGGGCACAGGCCACGCGCCGGCACCCGTACGTGGGTTGCAAATCCTCCATCGGCATCGTTGCCCGGCATGAACTGTTTGCGGCAGATGGTGGGACGCCCGCTGCGGCAGGCATCGCAATCGCCGCACGGAATTACGGCAGGCACAATGACCGGGCGCCCAATCCAATTTCCAGCGTGCTCTCCGGCCAGCACGACGCGGCCGGCGATTTCATGTCCCAGGATCAATGGCAGCGCGTGGCGGGTGGGAATGCCCTCGTAAGCAAATCCAATGTCAGTGTGGCAAACTCCGCAGCCTACTACTTCGATTACAACTTCGTCAGGCGAGAGTTCTCCCAGAGCCGTTTCGGCCCAGTCGAACTGGCCTTTGACAACCAACCTCAGGCCTTTGCTCGTAGCGGGGGCGGAGTAGGCGCTTTGCGCCGCCAGGGGTGTCGTCATCGCGAGCCTCCCACCCACAATTCGAACGATCGTTCGAAAACAATGTGCCAAGGTACCTTGGTTGGGGAAATTGAGGATGTGATCGCAATCACGTCCTGTTGTGATTTGATGGCCTAGAGCGTGCTCCCGAAGATACGCGCGGATATCTGGTTACTTCGATACCTGGCCAGGCTTGGCCAGTCCTTCAGCAGTTTCTCCTGCTCGGCCTTCTGGTACGCTGCTCTCTGTTCCGGCGTAATATGGGGAAGCGAAAAACGACGATTACTTTCAAATCCAAGCGGGTTGCCGTTGCCGGCGTGGGAAAGCTTAAAGGGGCGGCGGCTCATTGCCGAGAATGCCGACTTTGTGGCATTTGCTCCATTCGCCTCGCGCTTTCCGTTCGAGATAGGGGAACGAGCTGCTTGTTGCTGCGGGGCCGCCGATGCTAGGCAAACTAACGCGAACAGAACCAGAAGCGCCATCTCAAAACGCAAGCATACCGATGTAAAACCAAAATCGGTATCAGCGACATATTGCACTGGATTCATAGGGGCTCGATTCGGTCGCTGGGCTCCGCGCAGACGATCTTGCGGCGTTCGTTGACTTGGTGTCCCGAGTTCCTATCCCGATGACCATGGCCATATCTTTCGGATAGACCACATCGCGCCCTCGCGCCAGAAAGTGGTAATAGATCGACATCGCGGCTCCATACGATCCAAACCCGGCGGACACCACGCGCGAATGCGCAGCAATCCCCGCAACCATCCCCACCAACTTAAATCCCGATGCCCCGCTCGCCGCGCCGCCTCCTGCTTCACCTACGCTCTGTCCCCCCTGTCCCGCATCTCGATCCGGAGAGGCCTGCGAGGCCGCCAGCATCACCTGGATTCCGGTGATTAAATATCTAGTTCGCGGCGTCGTCACTTGTGCCCCACCCTCCGAATCCAACTTCAGATGTTCGCCCTTGGCCACAGCCACGCCTTCCAGGGTCGTTTCGACTCTTTGCTCAATTCCATTCGGCGGTGTAACCTGATGAAATAAGATTCGCAGTTGCCCATTCTTTCCCAGCCGCCGCGCGGGCGCCACCTGTACCACTGAGCCTTTAGTCACGCTGCCCTCCGGGAGAATGAGATGGTCGGAAACCACGAGCGGCTCGGTGATCACCGCCTCCACCGGATCTCCCTTCTTCGCCGTCGCCGAACTCAACGCGGTCTCCAGCCGCGCATGCACCACGCTTCCGGTCGGCGGTGGCACTCCAATATCAGTCAATGCTTCCGGCTTCACCGCCTCCGTTCCAAAATCCAAAGGTTGCAATAAGTTCGCATTAAAGCTCGTCCCGGCATCGATGTACTGCGGATGCACGGGAAGCTGCGCCAGGGCGATCCGTTTCAGCTTGTGCACCTTTCCGGGCTCATGGATCTGCTTCTGCAATTCGCTCCACTGCTGGTGGATCGCCTGCCGCATCGCACTTACTTTCTTCCCTGCCGCATCCTCCACTCTATTTGTCTTTTCCGTCTCATTCGCCGATACAAACCGCAGAACTCCATCCGGCGCTGGAGATGCCAAGGTCTGCAGCGCCACATGCGTCCCGTCGCTCATCACCAGCTCATCAAAACGCAAATGAACATGCCGCGCCGGAGAGAAATTCCCATTGGTCGCATCGAGCGCCCACGTCTTCCCCGGCATACTATCAATCGCCGACACTTCGCCGTTAACCACCGTTCCCGCCGGAATCAGCAGCTTGTCGAATGCATACACTGGTTCTACTGTTTTGCCATGGATCACCTGCCCCACCTTACGAACCCGCACCTCTGAATCCAGCGCCACCTTGATCGGAGTCCCAGCCGCCACGCTCATCGGCACCGTCGCCGGCGCAGCGTTTTCCGACGCCTTCTGCAACGCAGGCACATCCTCGGTCTGCTGCTGTGTCCCCACCGGAGGTCGAGGCTTTAGCGTCTGCGCGACACTCACGCCGCTGCACAACCCAACCACCAACACTGTCAGCCCTAATACACTTCGTCGCATTGCAATAACTCCCAATCGTTCTCCGCGTGGAGAGAGCAGCCCTTCAAAAGCGGATGAGCCGCAGCAGATGGCTAATATCCTCGCCCCAAAGAAGCGAAAGAAACCGTGCTCACTATGAAGTAGGAAAAACTGAAAATGGTTGCAACCACGGCCCCTGACGTAGACCAAATCATATTCATAGTTGGTACGGGAATGGGGAGATTAGTTCGTGGATGAACAAATTGTCATCTTCCGGAAAAGGTACGGTAATGTTCGGGACATATCGTATTTTGCTACCCCTGTAGCGACACGAGGTCATCGCGCCATCGGAAAGGGCTAGGTGAAGGATGTTGAGGAAGATCTTTCGCAACCGACATAGTGGTGTCTTTGGCCTCGTTTTTGTGTGTCTTTTCGTTGCATTGGCTCCGTCTCTGATGGCGCAGACGGCTGGAACGGGAGCGTTGACGGGCAAGGTCATCGATGTGTCCGGTAACGCGGTTGCGAATGCCACCGTAACGGCGACAAATGTAGACAATGGCCAGGCGCGAAGCACGACCACGGGGACAGCTGGCACTTATAAGCTTGACAGGCTGCCGGCGGGCAACTACCGGCTGAGGTTTGAGGCCGCCGGTCTCAAGACTTTGGAGATTCCTTCCGCAACCGTCGCTGTTGCCGAGACAGCGGTTCTGGATGGGAAGCTGGAGGTGGGCGAACAGATTAACGGCAAACCAACGCCAGTGTCGCAAGAGAATTTGCCGAACGCCCCTTCCAGCAGTACGAAGGCGCCTTCGCTTGAGGATCTGGGATTTCCCGCGGAGCAGTCCCAGGGAAACGCCCGCGAGCAAGCTTTGCTCGATAAACGGACGCACATGCTAAAGATCCATCAGCGGATGGGTCTGATCACGACCATCCCGCTGATTGCCACCGTTGCCACTTCACTCAACGCCGGGGGCAAGAACACCAGCACGGCCTCGCGCGATCTGCATGTGGCTCTCGGTGGGCTGACAGGAGATTTGTATTTCATCACCGCGTACTATGCCGTCCGTGCGCCCAGGGTGCCCGGAACCGAAACCCGAGGGCCGATCCGTTTCCATAAGGCCATGGCTTGGATACATGGGCCCGGGATGATCCTGACGCCCATCCTGGGAGCCATTGCTTTCAATCAAAAGAGCAATGGGGAAAAGGTTCACGGCATCGCCTCGGCGCATGGGCCGGTGGCCATCGTAACCGCCGGGGCGTTTGGAGCAGCTCTTCTCTCGGTATCCGTTAAGTTCTGAGCCGGGCTATGAAAAAGAACATCCTGATGGCCTTCGTGCTCCTGGCGCTTCCTGCGCTTGCCCCAGCGGACAGCCAGTGGGTTCTCGAACAGTGCACTCTTACCTACCATGTATCCCATCCGCTGCATCAGACCGAAGGCGTGAGCCACGCGGCACGAGGCAAGGGAGCTTGCTACGCCGGACAATGCGATTTCCTTATCGCGGTGCCCGTCAAGTCGTTTGATTCCGGGGACAGTAACCGCGACCTTCATATGCTTCAGGTTACGCGTGGGGCGGAGTTTCCTATGGTCGTCGTACGCACCCGGCTGCCCGAATCGGCCGCCACATCTGCGACCATCAACGCCGATCTGGAGGTTCAGTTCGCCGGCCAGACCGCCCAGTACAAGCAGGTTTCTTTCAAACTGGAGACGCACGGCGGCGAGACTCACATCACAGGGACAATTCCAGCCACTCTGTATGATTTCAAAATCGACCCGCCATCACTGCTGACAATGCCAGTCAAGAACGAAATTCCGGTGCGTGTGGATATGACCTGGCACCCGCAGTGAGTACATGGGCAAATTCTCAACCAAATTTGCGGATCTGGTCTTGGGCTCGAAGGTGTTCAACGTTTGAGGAGTTTCCAGCATCCCACCTTGGGGTATACAGTCTCTAAACGGGCGGGAAGCTTCTATGCGATTGCTGTTGGTAGAAGATGACGTATCCATTCAGCAGTTCCTGAAACGGGCGCTGGCAGAGGCCGGATACCAGGTGGATGCGGCCAGCAATGCGAAAGCCGGGGAAGCTATGGCTTTGGAAGGTATTCACGATGCCTTCATTATCGATCTTGGCCTTCCAGACATGGATGGATTGGACTTGATAGCCCGTTGCCGTGCCCAAGGTAGTTCGGCACCAGTTTTGATCCTGTCTGCCCGACGTTCTGTGGACGAGCGTGTCCGGGGACTGGAGCAGGGCGGAGACGACTACCTCACGAAGCCATTCGCCCTCCCGGAACTGCTGGCAAGGCTGAGAAATCTCCTGCGCAGGTCCACGGTTCCGCAGAATGAATCGGTGCGTCTGCAGGCTGCCGACTTGCAGCTTGACTTGGTGCGTCGTGAAGCACGGCGGGGCGATCGCTTGCTGCAATTGACCCCACAGGAGTTTTCCCTGCTGGAGTATCTTTGCCGCAATGAAGGTCGCGTGGTAACTCGCACCATGATTCTGGACCACGTCTGGCGGATGCGGATTGATCCCGCAACCAACGTCGTGGATGTCCACATTTATCGTTTGCGCAGCAAGGTGGACCATGACACCCCGCGGCCACTGATCCACACAATTCGTGGTGTTGGCTATGTTCTCAAGAATGCCTAGAAATTTACGCGCTACCGCCGCATGGCGGATTTCGATTTGGACAACTCTGGCGTTCGCGCTCGGAACCGCTGGGGCTTTCTCCATAGTTTATTTCCTTGTTGCTCAAGGCATCCGCGAGAGCAGTGACACTTGGCTTAGCGGAGAAGCTGAGGTTCTTGCTCAGGTCTCGGCCGATACTCCGAGCGATCACCTATACAAGCGGATAGTTCGAGAGGTGGCTGAGCTTGCTACTCAGGAAGTGCCGGATGAGCGCAATGCCCGCGGGGAAAGGTTGAATTCTGTCTTTTTCTTGGCAACAGATCCGAACAACAGTGAAGGTCCGTTGTGGGTCGGCCCAAGCTCCAAGGATGCTTTTGTCACAGCGATCCAGCGGGCGAAGCTCGTTCCGGGCGCTCCGAAATCCATAGCAGTGGAAGGATGGCGCCAAACCTTTCGAGTCGTTGTCAAGGTGCAAAACGGAAGAACTGTTTATTTGGGGCTCTCGGATCGTGGCGCTAAGCATCTGCTGCACAGGTTGGCTCTTCGGTTTCTCATGGTCTGGGGCGGCATGTTCCTGCTTGGCTTCGTAATCTCCTACTGGAGCGCCCGTCGTACTCTGCTTCGTGTTGAACGAATTACGGAAACCGTCGCGCGAATTGGCACCGAAGACTTAGAGGAACGCTTGCCTGAACCTGTGAACTCGGACGAGATTTCGCGATTGGCGAAGACTTTTAATCACATGCTGGACCGGCTCCAGTCTTCGGTAAATCAGCTTCGCACCGTTACTGGCGGTATCGCGCACGACCTCAAAAGCCCGGTAACCTTGATTCGTGGAACGCTCGAATCCGCCTTATGTAATGAAGGAAATGAGAAGTGGCGTGACTCGGTTGGAGAAGCTATCGAAGACCTGGATCGGCTCTTGCAGTTGCTGAACACCACGCTCGATCTGGCCGAGGCGGAGGCTGGCGCGCTTCACATGGATCGCGGCCCAGTCGATTTCTCCGATGTCGTGAGACAACTGGTTGATATTTACCAGCCGGCCATGGCTGAGCGCCGTCACGAAGTGACGACGGACGTCGAAGAGCATGTGGTCGTGGATGCTGACTCGACTCTGCTGAATCGTGTGGTAAGCAATTTGCTCGAAAACGAATTGACTCATTTGCCGGCGGGATGCCGAGTAAACATCCGGCTCCATTCGCATCAAGGGTCAGCAGCACTGGTGATCGAAGACAATGGTCCGGGATTCCCGCCTGATATCAGAAGCGAGGTTTTCAAGCGATTCGTAAAGGGAAAACATTCTCCCGGGCACGGTCTCGGACTTGCTTTTGTGGACGCAGTTGCCCAGGCACATGGCGGTACGGCTAGGATCTCTGAGAGCGCGGGAGGCGGCGCTGTTATAACTTTGTCGCTACCCGTCCACGTGCTCGAAACGGTATCGACATGATGCCGGATGAAGAATGAACGAATTGGCGATCAAAAGAAATTAGACGTGTTTCGTGTCACAACGCTTCCCTTGGTGTGTTTCTTGACTGAGCAAAGCGTAGCTTCAGGAACATCTTGGCATCTTTGCCCAACGCTTAAGCTGCAATAAATCTGAGAACTCCAGCGATCATGAAGAGTACGCCACCAGCGTTTCCGCGTGGTAGCTCCGCACTGGAGTTGCGACCCCGGATCCGGCCACAGAGCGTATCCTGTCTGACTCGGCGACATGCTGTAGCGCTCGCATCCTTGCCTCACGGACATCCTGCCGCGAGCAGCCCAGGAGAACGGAGCAATCCTGATCTGAGTACCTTTCAAGGACGGACATCACGAAGACAAAACGCTCGAAGTCTCCAAGGCCGAGAATGCTCGCAATTGCGGCATCGCCCTGTGGCGTTCGTCCAAACTTGCAATTGACTGGATCACCGGGCACTGGCGCGGCGGTATCGTGGTCCCGACCGGGCGCCAACATACGAACTGCATTCAGGATTATCGTCCGCCGAGCCCAGGAGCGCGCCCAGTCTCGAAACACGTGGTTTCCTTTTACGCAATCTTCCAAGCCGGAGACAAAACACTCCTCAGCCTTTGTCTGATCGGCCGTTAGCAAGAACGAGAGCAAATGTATACTATCCATATTTTCCAAGAACACTCTGCAGAAGTCAGTGCTCGTTGCGTACGCCTGTGCTTCCTCAGTAGAGATCGGACTCGTTCGTGGCATGTTCAGCTTTTTCCTCTCTGCGGGTGCGTTGGGAGGGCCACTTCCCGTGACCAAGTTGTCAGCCTCAGGCCCCATTAGTGCCCAAGTAATTTGTTGCGCACGTCGGGCCAGAACTCTTTTGCTACATTGAAGAACGTATCCAGGGCGACTTGTTGTCCCCACTTATTCGCAGTATTTCCAAATGATCGATCCGCGGCTGGATAGTACATGTTGGAAATACCAGCGGCGACCGCATTTCCAGCCAGTTCTGATGTGTTGAAGTGGTTGCGACCGTCATCGCCGCGAGTGATAACTTCGCGGCTGATAGCGTATCCAGTTCGCTTCCAAAATCCGCCCTTGCCTTTCACAAAATAACGGGGGTCCTGATGGAGAGCGACCGGGAATAGGCCTTCGCTCATAATGTTGCCGATTGCTTGATCTGCGAATGCACCTCCGAAGTACTTGCCAAATCCCTGTACTCCTGTGCCGAACGAACTGTACTGCTTCTGCGCCATGGCTACCCCAGCAAAGACGCCAGCCACTAGAAACGCCGAGGGGTCGAAAGAGTCATCGAATGCAACTTTCATCTTCGCGCCCGGCGTCAGCGATCTGATTTCAGTCGAGTTTTCGTCAGATCGATAGTTGGGGATTACCCAGAAGATGTGGTTCTTACTCAGTTGATGTTGTTGACCGTCCTGTTCAAGGCTTGATGGGTCAGATTTAATCTGACTTGAGCTTGGCGCATCCGGCAGCGTTGACGTTTCCTGACCGATCGCCGCAAGAGGTCCAACAAGGAGATTAAGAAAGAGCAGAACACGACAGATCACCGTGATAAATGAAAGCGGCCGCACGCTGCGCATTCTAGAATTGATGCAACTTGGCCGAGGCTGTAAGAGAACATGAACAACTTGTCATTTTGCTGCCACGGCGAATTCACGCAAGGGCCGGACGCGAGGCGCGTTCTTCGGGACAGGAACGGAGGCTTGTGATGGAGAACCGAACGACAGTGTTTTACGTGGACGACAATCCCAAATCCAGCCGATTGCTAACCAGTGTTCTTGAGGAATGCGGGTTCAGAGTGATCGCGAAAAACGACCCGATCGAGGCGCTCGCGCTTTGCCAGCGAACCCACTTTGATCTGGCACTGCTGGACTACGAAATGCCATTGATGTCTGGTTCGCGGTTGGCCCAGGAGATCAAGTTTCTGGTGCCGGATGTTCCCGTGGTCCTGATCTCGGGGCGCTCGACTCTGCCGGCTGCGGAGCTGGCATTTGTGGATGCTCACTTCGGGTTTGGGACCGTCCTGGACGATCTTGTCTGGACGATGCGGATCCTGGTGCGGCCGAAGGTCGTGACGATGGAGGACCATCGCCCGGATCAGCGCGCGATGACACAGTGGGCGGACTCAACATGAAGCACTGAGGGCGCCTCGGCGCAGAGTTTCTAGCGGGTGCCCCTCGATTAAGAGTGAAGGCGCTGCCATGGTCAAAGCTGTTCTAGGCACCGAAGGAGTACCGCTTGCTTTGCCAGAGAGGTTGAGGACCAAGACTCTGGAAATCTCACGCTGGATCATTTCCCGGTGGAAGATCGTTCCACCAACCATCGATTCGGCCCGAACATCGACCATGATGCTTCTATGCGAACATCCCGCCGTCGCCGGGCCGGTGCGAAAGTGGAAAGTCGAAAACGGTTTTTGCTTTCCAAGGCGCGCCCTTTGCGCCGTCTTTTGCACGGGCCCCTCGGAATGCGAGAGCGCCCAATCAGCTCCAGCAGTCTAGCTTGCGCCGACCAGGGGCACCCGCGGGCTGCTCTCGGTGCGAACGATCTCTGGTAAAGCATGCCGTCGTACATGGCGGACACTGAACGCTTGAAGTTTCCTTTGCCGTCAAAAGTGGATATTCCGATAACGCCGTCCTCGGCTTGATTCACATCGGCGGTAGATGTGTTGTACTGGGCAAGATGAACCTTCAGTTTCATCAAACCATTCCCGCTACCAGCACCGACGAAGTGTATCTCACTTGCGTGAGCAAGGTTCCTACCGAGCCAATTTCATGTGAGGCGACAATAACCGCACTTATAATAATGTGCATCCCCTTGTTGCCGAACGCGACTATGCGCGTTTGATGCGAAACATGAGCCTCGAATACGGCCTACTTCTCCTAACGAAATTAGATAATCTGCGGCTGAAGTAGACGAGCCTCCCTACGCGGGTCTTATTCACTCCCGACAAAGTTTGAGTTTTTTAGCAGACTGCTAGAAACAAGAATCCAACCGATATCTACGGCCCGACATCGAACACATCGGTGATGACAAAATCGTCGGCTATGCTAGCTTTTAGGGCTGGCTCCGGTTGGGCTCCCGACTTATCCAGTTTGTACATCGCCTCCAGAGTACGCAGGATATTCACGTGATTGATGCCCTTCCCTTCGCCGTATTCTCCACTCTTTATGTGAGCCCCGGCAAAAATTGTGGCGATTTGATTCCTTTTATCTGGATTCTGATCCGCGGGATTTGTCGAGCCCCCAAATAGCGGAGCGTAGCCGCTCTCGTCAAAAGTAAGGATCAGCAGGCTGTTGTGCTCCTTGGCCCAGTTATAGTAGCCGTCAATGTGCTCCCGCAACCAGAGGTCGCCAGCCGCGATGCTGAAGGGAGCGGACCCATTGTGCATATCATGGACGAGGTTTGGAATCACGAAGGAAACCGTGGGCAAAGAATTGTAGTCAGAGGGAAAGTCTTCCTCGAATCGGAGGTTTGATGAATCAGCTATCGTTTTGCCATTGGGTATATTGCAGAAGCTGATCCAAGGAACGTGTTTGCGGGCATAATTTTCTTTATTGCTTTCGACGAAGCCGATCACTGGCAGATCTTCAGAATACCCCTTAAACGAACGTGCAGCGCGGATCAATTGCTCTCCCAAACTGCTGCTTGTTAAACATTTCTTAGGAACTTGGTTTTCAAAGCCGACTCTCTGGTTGCTGCCGGAAAAAAGCCAGAAATAGTTACCTTCACTGTGGTGCTCCTCGGCATACATGCGAGTGAAACTCGCTCCCTGTGCCCTTAGTACGCCGTTTATATAAGGTGCAGCCGGATTACCTATGATTTGCTTGTAATCCTTATTCTCCTCCACGACGATCACGACATGGTCGTACACGGGAAGACCCGCTGGCCAGGCGATGAATGTCGGCGTGTTCGGCTGCAAGGCAAGCGCAGACGTCGAAGCGGGCTGCAGACTAGCGCTCAACAATAAGACGGCAAGGACAAGTCCAAAGATTTTCACTGGTGAAACTCCTCTCACATGCTCGTTGACTGCGCAGCGAGTGTCAAGAATGACGTCTGGCAACTACAGATTTCTCCCCTTCGGCTTCGCTCAGGGTCGGAATGACAACAGGCTCACGATCCAAAACAACGGACGATTTGGCGGCGTCATCCGAGTGCCAGGTGCGGGCGCGGGAGAGTGCCTTCTCTGGGTCGTCCATTTCGTGCAGACGGAATTCTTGTTGACGAGACGGGTATCAGCCACTTGCATTCGAGATTGGCGAAGCAGTCGGCCACCAGAGGCGCACGGCTCGGCTGGCGCCGGCGTCAGACCGAATCTCTCGAACTTCTCTCTTCGTCATCCGCGAACTGTTGTGTCTGATGTGCCTTCGCTACGGCCAGCCTGTATGCGAACGTGTCGTCAGGCCCGCGTCTCAGAATGGTCGGCATTCAACGCAGGAGCCGGTGACGTGCTCTCCAGTTGACCGTCAGGGTACGGGCGCGACGTTTGTGCTTCCGCTGCCCAACCAACTGTGATTTCATTTGTAAATTGCAGTGACCAATCCCACGCGTGATCGGCCGTCCATGTTCGTGACAACACGTGGCTCCATGAATTGTCAGTCGTGTCCCGCACCACGGGGCTCTACTCTTTTTCTGCTCGTTGCTTTGATGGGGATATGCCAAGTCGGGAGTGCGCAGACAGCTCCGGTTATAACCACTATTAATCCAGCCTCCGTTGCAGCGGGAAACCCAACCTTCACGTTGACAGTAACCGGCAGCGGTTTTACAAGCACAAATTCCGTGGTGCAGATCAATGGAAGCAACCGCCCCACGGTGTACAGAAGCACGCTGCAGCTCACGGCAACTGTTTTCGCGTCCGATATTGCGACGCCGGCAACGCTACAGGTCACCGTTGCCAATATTTTTGGGACGGGAGTGCTTATCTCCAACGCAGTGCCGCTCACGGTAAGCATCGCTCGTTCGCCGAGTCTGATTAGCGTTTCTCCGGAGTTCACGATGCAAGGCGCGGACCACGTGAGGATGACGCTGGTGGGAGCGAATTTCCGGCCTGGGGCAACTGTGGTAATCTCGCCGCCGCTGGCTGCAGTGACCGACTCGAACGGGCATACCCGCGCCACGGATGTGGCAGTCCTCAGCGTCGCGGTTGTGAATCCAGGTCTGATGACTGCGCTCTTCAGCGTTAGTCCCACCGCGACCCTTCCCACGGCGGCTCTTCCCGTGCGAGCGGTGGATGTGCTGAATCTCGATGGGACGAGCACCGCCGGTTTATTGACCGAGGTGGGAGGAACATCTCAGCCACTTCGGTTGCAATCGTCCAGTTCGTTGGGCGCTCCGCTTTCCGTCTTGAATATGGCGTTGACTCACCCGCGAGACGGAACGGTTGTGATGCAAGGCGAGGAACTGAATGCCGAAGCTATTCTCGCGGGGACCGGAACCGGAACGGTGATCGGGCAGTGGGTGTGGGATGGCAACGTGGTGGAGCAGTTTTCGGCTTCGATTGTGGGCGGCCAGAGTACAAGGATACAGACTCGCCAGTCGCTGCCAACCTGGTTCTTGGGCGCACACACACTGTATTTGCGAATGGTGCAGCCCAATCAGATCGCCACTCGTCCCATTGTTGTTGTTGTGAATCCCGGCGACTGGAAGCTCGAGCAAGTTATTCAGCCCGCATACGGCGCTCCGTTTGCAGCCGACAATCCGCCGTGGCTGTTGTGGGCTCCAGTTCCTGGAGCATCGAAATATCAGGTGGGCTTTTCCACCCAGCCGTATCTTTCGACGATCCACACCTGGTTCGATGTGGTGGACAATGGATGGAAAGTCCCAACTCAAACTTGGCGAAGCCAGCCGGAGGGCGAACTCTACTGGACGGTACGCGCGATCGAATCGTCGGGAGAGCCGCGCAAGCCTTTGCCGATGAGAAGCGTGTACCACGTCCCGGAAGGCGGTTTGAATCCGGCGCGACCGGTTCCTGCGCGCACTCCCGCGGGCCATACGCTGTTGGAGTGGAAGCCGGTGCAGAAGAATGGTTTCTATTTCGTTACCATCAGCAGCGACTTTGCGGCGACGCATGTCATTCGCCAATATCTCACCGCGGACCCGAAACTGGATCTGCGAGCCGCAGATCGGCAACTGATTCCGGGGACGACGTACTACTGGCAGGTGGATGCGATCGCGCCCAATGGGATGCTGATCATGTCCGGCCCGGTGCAAAGTTTTGTGGCGGAGGTTGCGCCGCAGGCGAGCTTGAGTGAAGACGGCCGCCGGGTGCAGTTGGCGTCTCTGGGAGTTCCCAAATCTCTGCCGTTTCTGCCCGACCTCGCTGCCGAGATTGCCGGTCGAACGCCCACTCCTGACAGCAGCACCAGCCAATTGCAGCCGACGATTTCGGTGAGCTTTCAACCTGCAATTAATCCAACCGACGTGAGCTTGATGGTCGATGATGTGGACATCACCTCGCTGGCGCAAGTGACTGAGGTCAAAGTTGCCTTCACGCCGCCCTTGGCTCTCACGGGCGGAGATCACAATATAAATCTCACTGTCGGGAACGAGGCCGCAACGTGGAAGTTCACGGTCGTGGCCCCGTCTGCTCCTGTTCCGCCTAGTGTGCCTGCGGCTGCCACGCTGCAACCGGGGACGGATGCGGAAGTTTCTCCAGTGGTAGCGACTGCTCTGCCTGCACGGGCCATGATCGCGGCGGCGCACCATCCTGCGGCGACGCAGGTTCCTGCGAAGCCGCGTCCCTCGGAGGAAGGCCAGATCAGTTCGAACACCCAGTGGGCTTCGGGATCGAATCCTCCCGACTCCAACACGTTTTCCGTTGCAGAACGCATGACGTACACCGGCGGGCCGTGGAATGTGCAAGTCAACGGCAGCGGCCTGCTGAATTCAATCTTGAATCCCGAAGTACACCGCACCAGCCACGGACTGNTGAATGACTACGTATTTCAGCTTGGCTATAAGAAGGGGAACTGGGCGGCGAATCTGCGCTTCGGCATCGTATCGCCGGTCTTGTACACGGACGCGCAATTCGTCACCGCGGCCACTCCACGGCAGGGCGCCGAGGTTACGCTCAAGACGCCTGCGGGCACTTTCGGATTTTTTGCAAATACAAATGATGAAGCGCTCGGCGGCGGCGCGGGAATTAATTTTCACCAGCAGATGATGGGAGCCAGTTGGCAGGCACCCTTGCCCAAGTGGGCGCAATTCCGGGTTATGTGGCTCAGCGCGCAAGATATTGGTGCACCCACTAGTGTGGGCTTCGACTCGCAAGGGAACCCGATCATCCTGCCCAATCCTGTCGCCGCAAAGTCGAGCGGGGACGTGTACGGCGCGCTGCTTAACATTCACCTCAATCCGAAGTGGTTGTGGTCGTCCGAGTACGCATTCAGCCGCGACAATGCGAACACGACCGATCCGACTTCCAAGCGCGAATTTGGCCGGGCGTGGCGCACGGGGATCTCCGGGCAGTCGGGCAAAACGAATGTCAACGTGTCTTACCGCGATGTGGGTGAGAATTTCGGCAACCCGGCCAACCCCAGCCTGACGCAGTCCAGCCAGCCTAACTTGCGGGGCGTGGATTCCGCGATTACCCAGACCACGACAGCCGGAACGTTCGGATTGACTTATACGTTCCTGGCGAACAACGTTCATCCCACCACCAGCGACGAATTGTTTCTGCAGAACTTTGACGAATCATGGAGCAAAACCTTCGGAGTGAAAACCAACCTGGTCGCGGATGCGCGCCAATCGCTAACCGAGACCGGCACGGTCCCCACATCGCTCGAAGGAATGCCTCCCGACCAGACCGGAGCGCAGGATCAGCGCGACATTTCCGGGAATATTAACCTGAGTCGGCAAATCGGAACCGTGACGATGTCTGCTGGCGGTACGCGGGATTGGAATCACAACAATCTGTTTCCCGACGCCAACACGATCACTTCTTCGCTCACTTTCGGCACGAATCTGGTCACGCGCGGGTTCTTCCAGCTGAATTCGCAGGTGAATGCGAACTGGGTGGCCGCCGACGGCTTGACCGTGGGCACTACGCGCAATGTCACCGTGTACGTGCAGCCGGCGTTCACTTGGAAGAAGCCGGCGCTGCAGGTTTCTCCTCTGGTTACGCTGACAAAAGGCCGGACAATTCTGGCGAACGGCACCTTAACCAGTGACACTCTCACTGGACAATACGGCGGCAGAATTTCCTGGACTCCTCCAGGCGTGATGAAGTTCAACACCTTTTCGGCACAGGGGAGCTACAACCAGAATCAGAATACGATTATGAGCATCGACCAAAGGACCACACAGTTGCTGGTGTTGTGGACGGCGACCTGGGGCCATAAACACACCTTCTAATTCTGGTTCTGATCTTGAAGATGAAACGAAGCCACGCGCGCATGAGTCTTCGACAAAGTTCGAGTCTGGTGCACCTGGCAGTGCTGTGCCTCGCACTCTGCGGGACCGCACATGCGCAGCTTAAACCGCCTTCGCTGATCAGCTTCAATCCCACCCAGGCCGCCGCCGGCTCTACCGTCACGATTACGTTTAGCGGTATGAACTTTGTCCCACGGGCCATGAATCTGGTGTTCTCGCCGGCGCAGGGAATCACGGTGAGTAAGCTCCAGGTTCTCTCCCCCATGCAGATTTCAGCGCAGGTGCAGATCGACCCCAGCGCTCAGCCCGGCAGCCGTCAAGTCATTCTTATCGACGCCGACCACAACCTTCGTTCTCCGACATCCTTCACGATCACCGCCGCGCAGAATTGCCCTCCCGGGATAGCTGCCACCGCTTGCGGCCCCTCGCAGCCTAGTGTGCCCGCTCTTCGTGGATTCTCCCCTTTACAGGGAACACAAGGCACTTCGGTGGCCCTTACCTTCACTGGAGCCAACTTTTCTGCGCCCGCTTCCGTGCAGTTCATGCCCTCCACCGGCCTCACGGTTCAGTCCACCACGGTTACGAATTCCAATCAGATTCAGGCTCAAATCAGCATCGCCCCGAACGCCTCTCTGGGGGCGCGTGGAGTAGTCATTGTTTTAGGCGAAAAAACGCGGCTGTCGGCATCGAACACATTCACGGTTGTTTCCGGTGCCAGCCTCAGCCACGCGCTGCCCATGACGATTTTACGCGTGGTACCAAACCAGATCGCCGCGGGAAACCAGAATGTTGACCTGACGCTGCAAGGCACCAATTTTGTTCCTGGGACGCAGGTGACGTTCACGGTGGGTGCCGGAGTCCCCGCCGCTGTCTTTGCCAATGGCCCAGCTCGCTACGTCAACAGCACAGAGATCCATGTGACGGTAAACGCCCTGCCGTCCGCTCTCCCCGGTGGACGCGACCTCAATCTGCAAACGCCAAGCCAACAGAACATTGTTGGCAAAGGCATGTTGAGCGTGCTGGCGGCCAAGCAATCTGGGCTGCCGACTGTGCTGAAGATCCCGCCCATCACGCTGCAGAATTTTCCTTTGGGCGTGATCCATTTGGATGCGCCACTCGGAGCCGAAACGCAGAGCGACCAATATGTTACTTACGCTGTTCCCTGGCTGGATGACTCCGCCGTTTTCCGTTGGCACGAGCAGAATCCCGGGCTCGCTGACTATTACGAACTGCGAATCTATGCCAAGGACGGAAAGACGCTGCTGGCGACGCAGCAAATAAACGGCCACAAAGTCCCCGCAATTGGAGGATGGCTCACCGTTGTGCCAACCTACTACCGTCCCGACGACGCGTTCCTGAAAGAGGTGTTGGATCCTGTCCGGCACTTAGTCATTGTCGGGATACAGCCCGGAAAGACGCCAGTAAAAGTTTTTGCCCCGCCGGCGTCTGGCGGCAACTTCATCATGCCTAACTTCCCTCCAGACCAGTTAAACGGGCAAATTAGCCAGGGCGACTTACAGTGGGAGATAGTGGGATTCCATACTTACAACAAGAGCGGAGTCGCGACACAGCCGAATCCGCAAGCCATCAGCAAGAGTAGCGCGCAAATTACTCCACCGGCTCAGAGCCAGAGTTCTTCGCAAGGTTCTGCCAGTTTACCGCCCTCGACCGAGACAGTTGATCTGGAAGTAGAAATTTCTGACCGCTGGCCGCTGAAAGCCCCGCAAGGTCCCACCGGCATGGCGTGCAGCGGCAACGGTTCGGAACTCAAGGGCATCAGCCTCTACGTTCACAATATGGCTGACCAGCAGATCTACGACTCCAACGGAAAGCCTACCGGGAAGATCGATCCTAATAGCTATAGCGGCGACCCATTTATCCTCTATGGAACTTTCAATCTGGACGGCTCTCCGTATACGTCCAATCCCGGCCTTCCGCAATTCCCGCATCCCGGACAGGTGTTTGGCGGAATCGCTCAGGTGCAGTTCGACAACGTTTTTGTGGACTGGGGCGACGGCAGCGTTTATCCCCTGAGCCCGACGCCCGGGAACGCAAATATGACGAATTGGGACCGCAGCCAGCCACTTTCCTTGCCGGAAAGTGCGACCAGCCCTTACGCGGTAAAGCATACCTACCAGTCGCCGGGCAGGTACACGGTGCGCGTGTTCCAACTCTCCGAAGCGGATTTGCAGCACGTAACTGCCAGCTCAGTCGCCGCCAGCGTGGATGGTCCGACGACTCCGTTCATGCAGACGGCGCTGCTCTCGCGGATGTCGGCGCAAGGCGCAGCCAAAGGCGGCAACTTCACGCTGGCCGGCGTGCAATCCAGCTTCCAGCAGATTCTTTCGCCGGGCAGCAGCAGCCCCGCGTCGCAAGTAGCGAGCGATGCCTACATGGTTTTTTGCAGCGTCCAGTACATCACCGTTCCCGAAGACCTGGCGGCGGATGGTCCGCTTCACCTGATGGGAATTGCTGATCCGGATTTTGGCGCATACGACATCAGCACGCTGAAGATGATTGGCAATGGGCTGAACCGTATTTCCCTGGATAATCAAGCGGGACAGGATAAAGAAGCCGCGAAGAGCGAAAAAATCAATCTATCACCGGCAGCGAAAGCCCCGGAAGAGCCTGCTAAACGCGCCTTGGTTCCGTTGGCTCCATCATCGCCTCAGCCGGTTGCCATTTGCAGCACCTGCGACGATGGCATGGACGCCACAACCTACCTGAAGTACTACGGGCGCGGACAAGTGCGTGTCACCTGGATTGTTGATGGCGCGCAGTCGCAGCAGTCCATGGCCATCGGCCCTTCTCAGAAGCGCATGAATCTTACCCGGCAAGGGTTCACTACCATTCAGATCCTCGGCACGGTCATACCGATCCCGTTGCCCGAGCCTCCCATCATTATTTCGAAGAGCGACCCCATCTATTCGCCCGGGTTGCAGGTGCAGCCGGTCGGCAATCACAACGTGATGGTCGAGGCCGACGTGATGCCGCAACCGACGTCGCCCAATCTTTCCATCGCTGTGAACAGGGCCATGGGTGCGCTGATGCCGATTGGACTGTCGCCCGGCGCGAGCGGAAGCAGCAACAGCGGTAACAAACAGCCGGCCGGGCCCAATGTTGCGGAAGCACAATCGCTCTTGAATACTCTGGCGGCGCCTGCGGGCAGCAATCTGCCGCCGCTGAAAGTCGGCCTTCTTTCACCTTCCAAGCAAAGCTCCGCCGGACTGGGCGCGGTGCAATATGTGAATGGTCCGTTGCAGCAAGTCGTCTCGCAACTTACTAACACGATCCCAGACCAACACGTGGCATCGAATACGAAAGTCTACGAGGTCGTCGCATCCGATCCCAAGAAGCCCTGCAAGTTTCTTTTCCCTGTCAAGAGTGGCGGAGCGTTCGAGATCTCGGGCCTGCAGAATCATGTTACCCAGCAGGGTTCAACTTACAACGGCACGGGCAATCTGATCATTCATCTGGCCAACGCCAGCAGCGGAGGTTACGACGAGTATCCGCCGATCCTGGTGAAGATCAGCAACTGGAGCGTGCCTGACGGCCTACATGTTCAGACGGGAAGCATCGATGTTTCTCCAAATCTGACGCTGGCGGCGAGCGTCCCGGCATTGCAGGGAACCATTGCGACACTCTCCGGGCAAGCGGACGGTGAACTCGACGCAACGTTGAACGTCACGCTGAGCGATGACACGTTGCGTCTTCCAGGCGAAAAGCCAGTCTCGTGGAGCGGCGTCAAGGCTGAACTTCATGCCAGCGGCGACTGGATGAAAGACGGACTCACCTTACCCTCCACTTTGATTGGCTGGAGCGCGTTCACCATGCAATCCAGCGCGGTCCGGCTTGATCTGAGTCATCATGACGGTGACGCAGCGGGATCTCTCTGTGGATCTCTCAGCGGAGGCGACTGGGTGGGCGTGCGCTTCCCGAGCCTCACCGTAACGCCCTACACCATGGGTCTAGTCTCGACCTCCGCACTTCAACCCGTTGTCACCAATTGGGGCGTGATCGGCAGCGGACTCTGCGGCAGTCTCTCCACCGGACCGTTCACCGCTACGCTGGACGCTGGGTCCATTAGTTTTGCTTCGATCAACGCGACGGCTTCCAATGGAAACTTCAGCGCGCAATACAATGGCCTCGACGTTTACGCGCCCTGGCTTGACACGCACTTGAAAGGCGATGCCACCCTGCAATCGGGTGGCGGCAAGGAAGCCAGCCTGGGGTTCACGTTTACCGGTTCGCCGGTTGTTTCGAAGACGTACGGTAACCTCGCTTTCACCGCACGTAACCTGCAGTTCACGCAACTGGCTCAACAGCAGAGCATCTGGGTCGTACAGTCGAATACCCATTTCGTTTTTTCCGCCGAGAACAAGCAGTTTGCCGCTGTCGATCAGATTTTCTACTTCGGCATGAATGGGCGCGGATACTTCGCGCAGGGGAGTCAAGCGCAGGATGTCCCGCTCGGAGGCAGTTCAAAGCTGGGACAAACGCCGGTCGACATGGTCTCCGTTCATTTGACAACTCCTGCGTCTGGTGCGACGGTGCTTGCCGCCTTATTCAACACGGATGTTCATCTTTCCGAGGTCATGCCGGCGGCTGCGATGCAGGTGAATTACCAGGTCAATGAGTCCGGTAACAACTATTCGACGATCGGACCCACCAATTCTCCCTTCACGATCGACGTACCTTACCCGTCGGGGCAGCCGAGTTCCGAGGCGAAGGTTCATCCTGTCTATTCCGGCACGAGCGGCAACGAGTATTCCGGCACGGTGGATCTTTCTGAGTTAGGCGGTCCGCCGATTACCGGTGAATTCCGCCTCGGTTACCAAGGCGGACACGATTACTGGTTGACCCGCGTGAGTTACGCCCTGGGGCCGACCGGACTCCCCTTGATCGCGGTGCCGCCGGTGATGAACCTTTACCGCGTGCAAGGCGGACTCGGCCACAATTTCCCCATCAACGCCTTTGAAGATACCGGCTCGCTAAGCGCCGCAACTCCCGTCTTCGATAACTCCTTCCTCTTTATGGCGGGACTCCGCGTGGGCATGCCGGACCAGTTCACTTACACGCTGGATGGCGATCTGGTGATCAAGTCGAGCGGTCAGGATGCGGGCGCGCGCCTTGATTTCCACGCCTGGCTGCTCAAGATGGCCGACAACAGCAACGGCGACTTTCAAGGATTTTTTCAGTACGCCGGCAGCAATTTTGACGGACGCATCTGGGGCAAGCTGAACTTCATGGGAGGTCTGGCGTCGGTGGGCTTGGGTAGTGGCCCGAACGACGCCGCAGTCGACATCCACTTTGGCCCGAGCGGCCCATGGCACATCGACGCCGGTAAGCAACAAGGGCCGCGAATCGACGGCCATCTGTTAATCGCGGATGCCAACATGTACGTCATGCTCTCCGACGGCGGCCTGGCGATTGGCGGCGGCGAGAGTATCACCCTGAATGTGGGCGATAACTCGGTGGCATCCGCTTACATCAACGGTAACGTGGACATGGGTTTGACCATTACTCCGCAACCGCATATTTCCGGCGACTTCTCCGCCAGCGTAAGTGCGGGCGTTTGCGTGGACGATGTCTGCGTGTCGGCGGGCGTTTCGGCGCAAGTGCACGCCGAGGCCTTGCCGCTCGAGATGGAAGCTAGCGCAAGTATTGGACTGCCCTGGCCACTCGGGTCGATTTCGTTTTCGGTACATTTGTGAAACTAGCTACGTCAGGAATAATGACGGCAACAATAATGACCTCTCGATCAAACACCTCGCTCTTGATCTCCACTGCACTCCTGCTGTTCTTCGCGGTTCGTGCGAGTGCCGCTCAAGAGGCTACAGGAGCGATGTTTGCCGTCTCTGACGGCAAGGGGCATATCTCGTTGCTCTGGTTTCCTCCGCCTTCCAAGTGGCCGGCCGGCGGATGGAAGCTGTCCGATTCCACCGGACAAGTCCTTGTGCCTCAAATCAACATGGGGGATGCCGCTGCTCTGCAGCCTCTTTCCGTGGAAGATGCCGACGCCATCCGCAAATTACCCGCCGTCCTGGCCAAGCCGGATGCCACGGCAAAGGGCAAGCAGTTGATCAATATTATTGGCCTCAGGGCATTCAGCGAGCCAGGCTATGCACGCGCGCTCGGTCTCTCCTGGATGCTGGAAAACGTTGCCTCCGGCAGTCGCACTTACAAAGTCGAAGGGCTCGATGGCGCTGGAAAACCAAACGGCCTGCAGCTCACAGGTTCTCCAGTTGACTCCTCCCAGGCTACGCCGCTCTCACCCGCACCTGCCGGGGTCCAAACCAAGGTCGACGAACGCGGCGTCTCTTTATTCTGGGAGGCTCCAGCGGAGAATCATCGACTACCGGTCATCGCTTATGCCATTGAGCGCGATGGTGGAGGCCAATCGGCCGCTCCTGTAACCGCCAAGCCCGTGATTCCCGGGTTGCGCTGGGATCCGAAGATCCCACTGGTCCTCGACCGCAATGCACTTCCGAATGAGATGTTGACCTACCGGGTTTTCAGCGTGGATGCTTTTGGCCGCCGCAGCGCGGGAACTTCGATTCGTATCTTCTATCCAGATTTCCGCGCCCTCGAACCGCCGCAGCCGGTGACCGCGAGCGGTGGGGTTGGAAAAATCGTTGTAAGTTGGCCATCACGGCAAAAGCCAAATCTCGCCGGATATGTCGTGGAGCGCGCGTTTCTGTACTCCGGGCCTTACGAGGCCCTCGCGGCACAAGCGCTGCCACCCACCACCGCACAATACGAAGATGCGACAGTTCGAGGAGGCACGACTTACTACTATCGCATCCGCGCCGTGAATTCTCGTGGAGACTTGGGAAATCCCTCCAGCGCCGCCGCCGCGCAACCCCAGAATGCCGGAGCCCCGCCGAAGGTGGATGGACTCACCGCCGATGCCGGCCAGACGCGAGTCCGTCTCACGTGGAAGCCAGTCGGTTTCCCCGTGGCAGGATATTTCGTTGAGCGTCGCGCCGTGACAGGAGCGGCCGGCGTCGAGAACTGGGTACGTCTCAATTCTCATGTCACACCTGAGCCGATCTATGACGATTATTTCGGCCTGAGCTCCGATGCGAAGATGGAATATCGAGTCGTGGCCGTGGCGTTCGATAACGCGGAGGGCTCAGCCAGCGCTTCCGTGCAGGTCGTGCTCGCTGATCGCTCGGTTCCAGAAATGCCTTCGATCACTGGCTCAAGCGGTGCCGATGGTAAAGCTCTGCTCAACTTTATTCCTGCGTTACCAGAGGATAAGACAGCGCAGTTTCTAGTGCTGCGTTCCGGGCGCGAGGGCGACCTGGGAGTTGTGATCGGCGATCCGCTTCCCGGCGCGGCGCGCCAGTTCACTGATCTTTACGTGAGCCCCGGCGAAAAATACTGGTATCGCCTGGTGGCGGTTGACAAGAACGGAAATCGCAGCGATCCCACGCGCCCAGTAGCGATTCGAGTGGGCTCTCTGCAGATTTCCACGCCTCCGGCCCCAACCGCACAGTTCATAGGCACGCCATATCCGCATGTTGTTTTGCAGTTTCAACCACCACCTGCCGGTCTCAGCCTGATCGTCGAGCGGCAGGATCAGACAAGCAAAGATCAAGGCTGGATTCGTATTGCAGGCCCCATGACCGCACAGAATGCCACAGACAACCATGTGCCTGCGTCAGGGAGCTGGGCGTACCGCATCTCTTACCTGGCAGCCGACGGTAAGATCGGCCCCGCCAGCACCGTGGTGACAATTTCGATCCCGGGTAAATGACCAGGCGGATGCGGTTTGTTTTCACAGCGGTGGCTGCCGGTCCGGCGCTCGGCACCTTTCTCCCTAGAAATCATGATTCGTCAAACGTGTACTTCCTCTGACGTACCATTGTAGCCGTCCAGACCAACGTCGAACGTAGCAGGAGGACGGCGCTTATCGTCGGCGCTGTGGTCGGAGGTGATGGGTTCGCTGACCCTGACCCTTTTCACGGTGGGTCTTTAAACCCAATCGTTCGTATTCTGAACCCATCGAATGCTGTAGAGGCGATTATCCTTGCTCTGGCCACTCTGGTCACTATCCTGCGTACTCGTTCCGTCATCAAAATGGCCTGCGGCTCCGCAACGCACCCACGTCAATTGGTGTAAGCAAGCGTGAACAGTGCGCCGTGAAAGGCGCTGGACCACAGCGGGAGGAAAGACCCGCCCGGGAACTGGATCGCTCCACCCGGTAGCAATCGGAGCGGCGGTGGAGGCAGGCGGAACCGGAATTGGGCAGCAAACCTTCGGGCCAGCCCTCGACTTCCATGTCACGATCCGGTCAATGAGCGCTATCGGGATATTTCGCCAATTGACAAAACCGCGCGGCCCATTTGTGCCTGTCATTCCCTTAAAGGTTGCCGTTTGTGCTTGCTTCCCGCCAAAAGTACACGACGGAACCCAGACTCTGCGCGTCGGATATCTGCTATGTGACGTATAGAAGCAACAAGTTGCGCGGTTGATGCAGAGGGCCACCTGAATGCAATAGTTGGATGGAGTGAGCTTCCTTCTCCTCTTTCAGGTTCCCTGAAACTAAGTCAGCCCATCTGAAGTTATCTCCTCTTAGCGATAACAACCTTTTAGGAGGTTCATATGTTTGCACGCAAGGTATCTTTTCGTCTGAAATCGAACATGCTTTCTGACTATAACCGGACCCTTGAGAACGAAATTCTGCCTTTACTTCGCAAGCAGAAGGGCTTTAAGGACGAAATCACATTGTCTAATTCCGGCAGCGTGGATGTGATTGCGATCAGTCTGTGGGAGAACAAAGCCAATGCAGACGCTTACAACACCAATGCCTACCCCGAGGTGTTGAAAACCCTGGCAAGAATGATCGATGGAACGCCCAGGGTTCAGACATTTGAAGCCGTCACCTCGACCTTCCATCACGTTGCTGTAGCCGCGTAACGGGGATTGTCCGCCGTATACGGGGCAGCCTCGTTGAAGGGCTGCCCCTTTCTAATTGCTCGCAGTGATGTTCACCGAATGCAGTTCGCGCTAAGGATGACAACCATGCATCTAATGCAAAATGCAGAAACTATCGATAGGCTGGTAGCACAGGGGGAATTTCTCCTGAAGACTTTCCACGCCGAGTACGAGAAAGACCCCGCAGGCTACGAGACCGAGTTCCTGCGTGGCGACCTCGCGGGCTGGCGCGGTACGTTGCACACGTTGTACCACGAGTGCGCTGAAGAGATCGTTGATCGCGTTCTCGCCAAGACATGCTTGGCCATCCCCGATAGCCGAAGTCGAAGCGGCGTTACCTATGCTTTCCTGGAAGCCATTCTGCATGAAGGTGAGCAGTTCCATAACGTCAGCAATGTAGTCTGATCTGTGCTCGGCTCCAGGACTGGCTCCGTGCCGAGCAGGAGATCTTTCAAACGGGACGGCCAAGGGACACACACATCCACCGCCACCAGTGGGTCTTCTGGAAGACTGGAGGGATAGCCGTGGATTGCTTAGTCTGCAAGGATCTGGAACGAGCTTTTCAATCTAGGCGTAGCCATTACATTGAGGCCCGTTCCGCTGCGTATTATCGGGTCAGCACGGAGCTTGCGGCCTACAAGAACGTCGACATGGAGCGCGCCAAGAGCGACTTGGAAGAGCACCAGTTCGTATGCGTCTCCGTCGCGTCTGGACCAAGGGCCTCACGGCTCGACTCTACGCTTCGGGCGGCAGCCTGGAGAAATTTAAGTACGCGATGATGCCTTTGACAGACCCCAAAATACTGTTCACTTTTGACCAGTTTTTGCCTTGGCTGTCACCTATCACGCGGGCCAGCTAGCCTTGGAGAAAGTCATGGAAAACACCGCCGAATTGATGCAAAGCCCACTTGAAATCCAAAGTGACGGAAGACAAAGTCGGATCTGCTACCTGTTGTCCCTCCTGAGAATCCACAGGCCAGACTGTGAACATTGTGGAAATGCTCGCGAAACGTCCGGGGATGAGCTTCGAAAGCGACTGGAAGAGTTGGCCTAGAAGACGCAGCCGCGTTCGCTCAAAAATGGGGATCATGGAGCGAAGTTATAAGTACGCCTGTTTCGCTGAAGGCGCAGCAGAAGAAGATTGCTTAAAGCCAACGGAGCCTACCGCGAGTGCACGGTGCAGGGTTAACCTACATTAGCCGGACAAATTCCTACTGGAGAACACGAATGAGAGAATTCAGGAAGAAGAGATCACTTCTTGAGGGCGTGCCCATGCTGATACTGCTGGGGCTGCTCGCTGGTGCCGTGGGTGGCGTGGGAGTCGGTTTGATCCAGTTGAGGGCGATGTCGCTGGCATCCTCCACCAGCAGCCCTAGCAAGTAAATCTGGCAAAACGGAAGTAGATCAGTACAAGCAAATCTCTTGCGATGCTGGGTAGTGGGTCAGTCTGATTGCGGCGCACGGAATTTCACCGTGGGTAGCGGAAGCGATGAAGAGAGCTTCCCGCCAGTAACCTATCGAGTCGCAATGCCCGGTCATCATGGTTCCCGTGCATGGTCGCTGGTGGTCACAAAGGCTTCCTGCACCTATGAAACGCCCCAGCCGACCCAAACCCCATCCGGGCGCAGGCAAATCCACTCCAAATCGACTTACGGGCTCTTCAAGGTGTACTTCGAGAGGAGGTAATCCATATCATCGCCGACGCCGTAGCCAAACGCATGACTGATTTCCCGCACACGGGCTAGTCGGGCGATCAGACTATCCCGGCCGTTGGCGGGTAGCGTGTTTGCCGACTTGACGGCTTGCTCGAACATGCGCACCAGCGCATCGAAAAATCCTTCCTCTTGATAGCCGATATCCCGACAGTCCACGTGGGTTGCGATTTCGGCTTAGGTTTGGCCATACACTCCACGATTCTACCCATGCGAGCCAAAACACCGGAAATCTGGCTCGTGACGATTCACCCAAGCCCCAGCCCTCCGTGCGAAAATGAATCCCCTCACATGAATGCCGCAATCCCAGAACGCAGACCCGTGACCGAAGAAATCTCCGGGCTGATCGAGCGTGTCACGTTCCACAACGACGACAGCGGCTTCTGTGTCCTGATCGGGCAGAAGAAGGCGCTGGGCATCGCGGTCCGCAACGACCGTCCGCAGAGGCGGCATTCGGGGTTGCTGGCTAGTCTGAAGGGCAAGAAGGGCACAGAACGAAGTGTCGTCGAATCGAAAACCACCAGCCAATCGAGGGTGGTATCGTAAACAGTCGCCGAGAACATTTGTCTATGCCGATGAAGACCTTCACCCAGCACGAGCCGTTGACCGACGCGGAACTTGACCGCCTTGGAGCCTTCCTCAAGGGTTGCAAGGGCGGCAGGGCGATGAACGTCGAGCAACTCGACGGATTCTTCGCTGCCCTCATCGCGGGACCGGAGATGGTGATGCCAAGTGAGTACTACCGGGAGGTCTTCGGCGGCGAGATGTCGGACGCCTGCGAGTTCGGCAGCCTCGACGAGGCGAACGAAATCTTGGGGCTGATGATGCGGCACTGGAACACCATCGCCGGGACGCTGTTCAAGGGTGAGGTCTACGTGCCGCTCCTGCTTGAGGACGAGAATGGCGTGGCTCATGGCAACGATTGGGCTCGCGGCTTCATGCGGGCATGGGCATGCGCCACGACGGCTGGGCAGAGTTGGTCAACGACGACGAGCACGGCGGATGTCTGATCCCCATGATGATGCTCCGCCACGAGCACGACGAAGAACCGGAGATGCGCCCCGAGCCGATCAGCCCGGAGAAGCGCGAAGAAGTCATCGTGCACATGGCGGCTGGACTGTTGGGGGCGTATCGCTATTTCCGGGAGCATCGGCAAGCAGAAGCGAGTGCCCGCACGTCCGAGCCATGGCGCAACGCTCCCAAGGTCGGGCGGAACGACCCGTGCCCGTGCGGCTCCGGGAAGAAGTACAAGAAATGCTGCGGCGGGGTGACGGTGAACTGAGCAGTTGACCGTGGACGCTGGCAATCTGGGTAACATCTGGGGTAACAACTGTGACCAAATCTGCTCACTTGTGACCACGAAAGCGTGTGGGAAGTCGCTGAAATCATTAGTTTTTAGTTGTTGTGAGATAAACTGTTGGTTCCTGGTTCGAATCCAGGCGGGCCCACCAAACCCTCAGTCATAACATCAGTGCCCTCACCCCAGCGGCAAGCTAAAGTAAAAAACCGACCCGTGCCCCAACTGGCTGGTAACGCCCAGTCGTCCGCCGTGGGCTTCTACTATGGCTTTGCAGATTGCCAGTCCCATGCCCGTGCCGTGGACTTGCACGCGCTGGTTTCGTCCGCGGTAAAATTTTTCGAAGACGAGCGATTGCTCGAAATCGTCGATGCCGGGGCCGCGATCGGCGATGTTGATGGTGAGCATCTGGTCGTTGTCTTTGGCTTCCGCGGTGATGCGAATCGGAGCGCCGGCAGGTGAGTACTTGGCGGCGTTCTCGATCAGGTGCACGAGAACTTCCTTGATGTGAGCGGGGTCCATGCGCGCGTTGGGAAGGCTGGCGGGGATTCTGACTTCCACGGGATGCTGGACCAGGAGTTGCTTCATGTCGTTGAGCGTTTCCTCGACCACGGGGCCGATGGGCGCGGATGCGAAGCGGAATTCCACTTTGCTGGCATCCAACTGCGCCATCTCGGCGGCCTCTCCGATCAACCGGTTGAGCCGATCGCTTTCCTCGTTGATGATGGTCAGCAGTTCCTGTCTTTCCTCCGGCGAATGATTGGGGCTGCCGAGCAGCGAGGTCACCGACGCTTTGATGGCGGTGAGCGGAGATCGAAACTCATGGGTGACCGAATCGAGCAGGACGGAGCGCAATTGCTCGCTTTCGCGGGAGGCCTCAGCGCGGCTGAGTTTTTCGACGGCGCCGGCGCGCTCGATGGCGATGGCCACCAGGCTGCCGATGGCCTCCAGGGTTTGCCGCGAAAGCACCGAACCGGAGACGCCCATGCAACCCACCACGCGCATGCCCATGCGCAGCGGCATAAAGGCCAGTTGATGGACGGTGTCGAACCGCGGTTCGCCGCGCACGCAGATCAATTGGAGATCGTGGGATTCCAATCCGTCGATGGTGGGGCCGGAGCGATAAACGTCGCTCCGGCTGGAGAGCGAAATCGCGGCTGATCGGATGCCGAAGGACTCTACGATGTAGCGGGGAATCAGGTTCAACAACTCGGCCGGGTTGTCGCTCGAAAGCAGCAACTGGCTGAAGGCGTAGAGGCGTTCCAGTTCCTGCCGGCGCTCGACGGCAGAGCGCGCGCCGCGCCGGGCGCGGGCCGACAGCTCGCTGACCGCCGCCGCGGTGACCAGGAAGGCGACCAGTGCGATCCAGTTCTGCGGGTCGGCAATGGTAAAGGCGCCGATCGGAGGCAGGAAAAAGTAGTCAAACGCGATGGCGGCGATCACCGACATAAAAACGGCTTGCCGCAAGCCCCAGGACGCGGAGATCCCGAGGACGCCCAGGACGAAAGCGAGCGCCACCGTGGTCGAATTTAGATGGAGCCAGCGGTAGCCGACGAGAGTAGTTCCGGCTACAGACAGCGCCGCGATCAGGTATCCGGTTCCGGATCTGGCTACGGCCCTCACGAGGCGATTGTAGTCGAAAGGCAAGGGTTAAAGGTTGGGTTAAGAAATGACCTTCCCTTGAAACCTTGCTTTTTTCCCGCATCGACAAAGTCCGATGTCTCAACGACAATAATCGCGATGCCCAAGACACCCGAACAGTGGCTGGAGGAATGTTCGCCGACGAAGAAGCAGGGCGGCAGGTTCAAGCTCTTTCTTGGATATGCCCCCGGCGTGGGCAAGACCCACACCATGCTGACCGAGGCGATCCGGCGGCACGCCCGCGGCGAAGATGTGGTGATCGGAGTTGTGGAAACCCACGGAAGGAAAGCGGTGGCGGACCTGATCACGAATCTGGAAGTCGTGCCGCGCAAGACGATCGAGTACAAGGGCGCGCTCTTCGAAGAGATGGACGTGGACGCCATCCTTGCGCGCAAGCCTTGCGTCGTGCTGGTGGACGAATTGGCGCACACCAATATCGAGGGCAGCAAGCACCGCAAGCGCTATGAAGACGTGCTGGAACTGCTGGATGCGGGGATCGACGTTCTTTCCACCATGAACATCCAGCATCTGGAGAGCGTGACCCCGACGGTGCAGGGAGTCACCGGGATCCAGGTGCGGGAAACGGTTCCGGACTGGGTGCTGCAAAGAGTCAATGAAGAGGTGATGATCGACCTGACTCCGGAGGCGTTGCAGAACCGCATGCGGCGCGGCGACGTTTATCCGCAGGAACGCGTGGGGCGGGCGCTGGGAAACTTTTTCCGCGAGACCAACTTAATCGCTTTGCGCGAACTGGCATTGCGCCAGGTGGCTCAACAGGTGGATCTAAGCCTGGAACAGCACCGCGGAGAGGAACAGGAAGATCGAGCAGCGGTTGCCATCCGCGAGCGGATTGCGGTATGCATCAGTTCGAACCCGGCGGCGCAGTATCTGGTTGCCCGCGGGGCGCGTATGGCGCAGGCCATGAATGCCGAGCTCTTTGTGGTTTATACCGACCTGGGGCAGGATACCAGCGAAGCGAATCAGCGAACCTTGACCGCCAACGTGCGCTTCGCGGAAAACGTCGGAGCGTCGGTGGTGCGGCTGAAGGGGAAGAGCGTGGCTGAGGCGGTCGCGGAATTCGTCAACGAGAAACACATCACGCAAGTTGTTTTCGGACGCTCCGCGACGCGGGGCTGGAAACGATATTTCTATCTTTCGGCGATCCATCAGTTCTTGCGCGACGCCCCGGCGGTGGACGTGCACATCGTGACGCAGGAACCCGGCTAATTGGGCATGTCGGAGCATAAACACATTCTGGTGGTGGACGACGAATCCCAGATCACGCGGGTGCTGCGGACTTCTCTTTCTAGCCACGGATATGACATTCGCGTCGCCAACGACGGCGAGACTGCGCTGGAGATCATGAAAGACTGGTCGCCGGATCTGGTCATTACCGACCTGACGATGCCCAACATGGACGGACTGGAGTTGTGCCGGCAACTGCGGACGAAGACGCAAATTCCCATCATCGTGCTCTCGGTGCGGGGTGAGGAGCGGACCAAGGTCAAGGCCCTGGATGCGGGAGCGGATGACTACGTGACCAAGCCGTTCGGTATGGAAGAACTCCTGGCGCGCGTCCGCGCCAATCTTCGCCGCGCACGGAAGGAAGAGTCGGAACTGGAGCCGATAGAAACGGGCGACTTCAAGATCGATCCCGGAGCTCGCACCGTTCTTGTGAAGGGCCGCGCGGTCCACCTCACGCCGAAAGAATTTGACTTACTCAAATATCTGGCCCGCCACGCCGGCAAAGTGGTAACGCATCGCGCCTTGCTGGGCGCGGTCTGGGGCGGTGAAAGCACAGAACAGATCGAATACCTGCGCGTGTTCGTTGCGCAACTCCGCAAGAAGCTGGAACCCTCGCCCAATTCCCCTCGCTACATTGTGACCGATCCCTGGGTAGGTTATCGCTTCGAGTCCGGAGACGATCGATGAGATTCTATTCGCTGCCCCTCGCCATCTCTACCGCCCGCAGCACGGCTCGCGCCTTGTTCTCCGTCTCTTCAAACTCACGTTGCGGGTCGGAATCGGCTACGATTCCCGCGCCCGCTTGCAAGTATGCCTTCTTGCCTTTCATGAGCAGCGTGCGAATCGCGATGCACGAATCCAGATTGCCCGCGAAATCGGCGTAGAGCACGGACCCGCCGTACACTCCACGCCGCGTGGGCTCCAGTTCTTCGATGATCTGCATGGCGCGAACTTTCGGCGCGCCGCTGAGCGTTCCCGCGGGAAAGCACGCGGCAAAGGCGTCCATCGCATCCAGATCAGGACGCAGCCGCCCCTCGAGCGCCGAAACCAGGTGCATCACGTGCGAGTAGCGCTCCACGTACATCAGCGCACGAACTTTTACCGACCCATACTCGCTGACTCGGCCCAAATCATTGCGGCCAAGATCCACCAGCATCACGTGTTCGGCGCGTTCTTTCTCGTCGGCGAGCATTTTCTTTTCGAGCGCCGCGTCTTCCGCTTCGTCGCGTCCACGCGGATGCGTCCCGGCAATGGGGCGGTATTCGAGCTTTCGTCCGCCTCCCGCGGCCCGCACCAGCATTTCGGGAGACGAACCGAGCACGTGCATTTCTCCGGGATCTTTTCGCCCCCCATCCTTCCGTCCGCCGCCGAACCGCAAGAAATACATATACGGCGACGGATTCACCGTCCGCAGCGCGCGATAGAGATCGAGCGGGGCGACTCCCGGCTCGAAATCCCAGCGCTGCGAAAGCACGACCTGGAAGATGTCCCCGGCGGCGATGTACTCCTTGGCTCGGCGCACGCTTTCCAGGAAATTTGGCTTAGAAGTGCGTGGTTTCGGAGTGCGCGCCCGCGTCGCCAGCTTTGACTTGGTGGCTGCTTTGCGCCAGTGCGCCGGCTTCCAGCCCGCGGCGAGTTTTTTCTCGATGCGCGCGATGTCCTTCACGGCGCGCTCGTAGGCAACTCGGAGCGCTTCCCGCGTCGCGGCTTCCGTCACATCCGCCGACGCCACAATATGGATCTGGTGCCGCAGATGATCGAAGGCGAGCACGCGGTCGAAAAACATCAGCACACAATCGGGAACGTCCAGGTCATCCGTAGCGTGCTCTCCGATGTTCTCCAGGCGCCGTACAATGTCATACGCGCAATAACCGACGGCGCCGGCGGTGAACGGCGGCAAGCCTTCCATTGCCGCTGGACGATGCTGCTGCAGCAATTCCTTGATAACTGCGAAAACATTTCCCGTGCGCCGCTCGACCTTCTTAATGCGGTCACGTTCGATCCTGATCTCATCACCGCGCGACTGCAGCCGCAAAAACGGGCGCACTCCGAGAAACGTATACCGTCCAATCTTTTCTCCACCTTCGACCGACTCCAGCAAGAAGGCATCGGGCTCTCCCTCAGCCACGGCGAGAAAAGCGGAAACCGGCGTCAGCAGGTCGGCAGAGATCGACTTCACCACCGGAACCAGCGTGGCGCCGCGTGACAATCGGGCGAACTCTTTGTAGTCCGGACGGATCATGCTCTCCCCAGAACTTCATTATAAGGAAGCTGGTCTTTGCGCCCACATTTCCCGTCCGTCGGCATCGAGGCCTGCTAAGTAACCGGAGGAAGGGCATCGAGACATTTAGGATGGAACCCGACTCAGATCGATGGCAGGAGGGTAGATTACCGCACAAGGCGAAGCGGGAGTATTTTTGAGTTCGAGGGTTCGTACTCGACGATGTACCCAGCCACCGCGCTCGCTGCGACGGTCAGCGGCGACGCCAGATACAACTGTCCCGGCCCGCTGCGTCCGGGAAAATTTCGATTCTGCGCGCTGATGACGACCTGATCGGAACGCGTCGAAACTCCCGGCCCCGCATTGATGCACGCGCCACAACTAGGCTCGATCACATGCGCGCCCGCCTGCTCGAAGATTTCAAGATAACCTTTGCGCTTCGAGTACTCGCGCGTTTCCTGGGAGCCGAATTGGATCCAGAACTCGACATTCTTCGAAACTCGTTTCCCTTGCTTTAGAGCGTCGGCGAGAACGGATGCGTACATGTCCATGTCTTCGTTCTTCCCCGCCGTACAGGTTCCTCCGTATGCGATTTCAATCGGCACGGGAGTGTTAAGTTCGCGAATGTACTTGCCGTTGCCCGGATCGCCCGGAGTCGCGACCATGGGCGCGATCTCGGCCGCGTCGAGTTCGATCACCTGGGCGTATTCGGCGCTCGGATCGCTCTCGAGGCCTGCGATCATCTCCTCGATTTCGGCGCGTTGCAGACCCCGGCGTTCCATCAGAAACGCGACCACCTTTTCATCCGGAGCCACGATGCCGGTAAAGCCTCCGATTTCGGCCGCCATATTGGTCATGGTGGCGCGCTCGTCCACCGAGAGCGCCTCGACCGCTTCGCCGGCATACTCCATCACCTTCGCCAATGCCTTGCCGCTGCGCACGTAATCGAGGGAAAGGATCTTCAGGATGAAATCTTTCGCCGTGACATTCGCATGCCGCTTGCCCCGAATGACGATCTTGACCGACTCCGGCACCTTGACGCGAACGTCTTTCGTAATCCAGGAGTTGAATAGGTCGGTCGTCCCAATGCCGAAGGCGATGCATCCGATGGCGCCCACGTGCGGCGTGTGCGAATCGGAGCCAACGTTCACCTGCCCGGGCAGCGCATAGGTCTCCAGCATCACCGAGTGGCAGATGCCCTCTGAACCTTTGCGGTCGGTGAGTTCGCCGTGCAGTTTGATTCCCTGTTGCTTCGCGAAATCCTCCTGCTTCAGCTTGAGCTGCGTGGCCAAGTCGAGCAGCCCCATTTTTTTCTTTTCTTCCGAGATCACTTCGTCGAGAAAGGTGAGATGGTCCCGGAAGAAACGAATGCTCGAAGCGTCGTTCACCGGAACATCCTTGCCGACGCTCTGCTCGTAGAAAATGGACGCCATGGGCGTGACGTACTCGTGGCTGAAGCGCAGATCGACGCGAGTGAAGCCGGTATCGCCCGGTTTGACCGCTGCAACGCCAACCTTGCCGTCTGGAGTAACCATGTGGCGCGCTAGAATCTTTTCCGCGAGAGTCATCGGCCGGGGACTGTATCGGCGCACGTTCCCCTTAAGTTCGAGCCGCATGTCTGTCTTGATCGGCGGCAGAAAAACTTTCCCCTGCATCCGCGCCACATTGAAGGGAAACAAGCCCCCATACTCAATCACCTGTTTCGTGATCTCGTCTTCTCCGGCGGTGAATTCACTGAGCGCGATTTCTTCCCCGGCGCGAATCCGGTCGATCAAAGAAAAGTTGGTCGAGGTCAGCAACCCGAGGTTCTGGCAGTTCTGCTTGTAGATGCGCTCAATATTCTCGCCGATCGCGACTTGAATTCCGGCGCACATCTCGGCATAAGGCGACTGCTCGCGACTCGAGCCCTTGCCGCGCCGCTTGCCGCTCACCGAGCACACGAAGCCGCCTTTCTTCACATCGCCGCGCCCAATCGGCAGCGTGTCGCCGCACCGCAACCCAACGTAGGGGATCTCGCCTAGCGTCCGATCAAAGTAGAAGCAACAATGCGCGGGAGTAATCTCGTCCGTCGAAATGTCGTCGCGGAGTTTGGGATTGTTGGCGGGGTTCTTCGCATCCCACGGCAGATCCCAACCCGCCAGTTGCTTCTTGATCAACTCCGGGTCTTCGGTGAGAAACAGAATGCGCCCTTGCAGCCGCACCTTGTCGGGACGCTTTTCGATCTGGCGTTCAAGAAGAGACGAACCCACGTAGGTAATTGTACCGCCGGCAAAGAGACGGTGGAGCGGCGGGCGTCTCGCCCATCCTTGGCCAGCCGGGCGGGGACGCCCGGCGCTCCACTAGAATTTTCGATCGTTCGCGTAGCTGACCGGACTGGGCAGCGGCTCCAAGCCCCGGCCGGCGAGGATCTCCTGAAACTCGTGCACGAGCGCGTCGTGCACCAAACGGTTCGATGCCAGCGTCTCGCGGCTTGCAATCTGGAACGCGCCGCCCGAAAAGTCCGTGACCTTCCCGCCGGCCTCTTCGACGATCAGCACGCCCGCCGCTGTATCCCATGGATTAAGATTAAATTCCCAGAAGCTGTCAAACCTGCCCGACGCGACATAGCACAGATCAAGCGCGGCCGATCCCGCCCGCCTCACCCCGTGGGTGCGCAAGGTGAGCTGATGATAGAAATAAATATTCGGGTTCTTATGCCGCTTGTGGCTGGGGAAACCGGTGGCGACCAGGCACTCCCCCAAATTAGGCGTCATCGACACGTGGATCGCTTTGTCGTTCAGCCGCGCGCCGCTGCCCAGTTCGGCGACGAACATCTCGTCGCGAGTCGGATCATAGATCACTCCCGCGACCCGTCGTCCCCGGCGTTCCACCGCGAGCGAAACGCAAAACACCGGATAACCGTGCGCAAAGTTCGTTGTGCCATCGAGCGGATCGACGTACCACTTGTACTCGCCGCCGGTTTCGACGCGCGCTCCCTCTTCACCCATTACGTCATGAGTGGGAAACTGGTGGCGAATCCTTTCCAGAATCAGCGCTTCCGACTTGCGATCGGCCACCGTGACCAGATCCACGTCGCCTTTATATTCAATCTTCACGTGCTGCCGAAAATAGTCCATCAGCAGGATGCCTGCTTCACGGGCCATCGCCTGCATGGGAGAAATCAGGTCGAGAGATTGATGGGATTGATTGGATGTCATGCGACTTCCAGACTTTCGTTTTCAGGATTGAGGACCAGAATCCGGGTACGGGGTGCTGACTACTACTTCTTCCCGTCTTCTGCGATATACACGATCTCGTGCTTGAAGATGAACAGATTCGGACCATCCTCGCGTGTCACGCGCACCATATTCTTGTCGTAGTATTCAATCCAGCCGCGGACCACCTCGCCGTCGGCCAGCTTCAGGCTCACGACCCTCTGCTTTTCCCCCAGCGCCTTCAGATAGGCCGCTTCTTCAAACGTCTCGTCCGGAGGCGGCGTGCGCTTCTTGTTAAACGTGGGACTTCCTGGTTGTAACGGCATCTTGTCATTTTACAACGTCGAGTCGCAGGCTCAGGTTTTCTTCGTCGGGATAGGAATAAAGAACGCCGCATCCCTGGCGACGCACCACTTCGGTCCGCGGGCAACATTTATGCTAGATCTGGTAATCGATGTCTTCGATGATCCGTTGCAGGGATGCGGAAAGCGGCTCACTTCCGCCCATGCCTTCCAGTTCATGCACTCGTTCCGCTAACCTGTTCACCTCAGACGCGACCGCGGACAAGGCTTCGGAAAGGGGGTCGTTGATCAGTTTGGGGTCGGTGATGACGACGCGCTTGCCCTCGCGAAGAATGATGTGTCCGGGGACCCCGACGACGGTGGAATTGTCGGGCACATTGCGCAGCACGACCGAGCCAGCGCCAATGCGGCAATTGTGGCCAACGGTGATATTGCCCAAGATCTTGGCGCCACTGCCCACGACGACATTGTCGAGGAGCGTGGGATGGCGCTTGCCGTGCTCCTTACCAGTGCCGCCAAGCGTCACTCCCTGATAGAGGGTTACATCGTCGCCGACGATCGCCGTCTCACCGATCACCACAGACAGGGCGTGATCAATGAAAAATCGGCGGCCCAGTCTTGCGCCCGGATGAATTTCAGTCCCGGTCAGGAAGCGTGAAACCTGCGACAAGAGGCGCGCCATCAAGAAGAAACGATGGTTCCAGAGCCAATGATTGACGCGATGGAACCACACCGCATGCAGGCCGGAGTAGCAGAGAAAAACCTCCAGACGCGACCGGGCGGCCGGGTCGCGGTCGAGCACCGTGGCAATATCTTCGCGGATGTGCGACAACAGATGCGGCATGTGTCGAAGATTGAGGATCAGGCCGGAAGCTGCGTCGTCGGAATCTGCAACGCCTGGTTCCGGAGTCCTTCAAAGAGGATACTACTCAAGTAGCGCTCGCCGAACGACGGCAGAACCACAACGATCAATTTTCCGGCATTTTCCGGGCGCTTCGCCACCTTCAGGGCCGCGACCACCGCCGCACCCGAAGAGATGCCGACCAGCAGACCTTCTTCGAGCGGCATCCGCCGCGCCATGTCAATGGACTCATCGTTGGTTACCGTGATCACCTCATCAACCAGATCCTTGCGCAAGATGCTCGGAGCAAAACCCGCGCCGATTCCCTGAATCTTGTGCGAGCCGGGTGGTCCGCCGGAGAGGACTGCGCTATCTGCCGGCTCCACGGCCACCGCCTTGAACGACGGCTTTCTGGGCTTGATGTATTCGGAGACACCGGTGATGGTTCCGCCCGTACCGACGCCGGAGATGAGAATATCCACGTGCCCGTCGGTGTCTTCCCAAATCTCGGGACCGGTAGTTTCGAAGTGAATTTTCGGATTGGCCGGGTTGTCGAATTGCTGGAGCATGTAGGAATTTGGAGTGCTGGCAATCAGTTCCTCGGCTTTCAGAATCGCTCCCTTCATTCCCCGCGGACCCGGCGTAAGGACTATTTCTGCACCCAAAGCCAGCAGCAGCACACGCCGCTCCAGGCTCATGGTCTCAGGCATGGTGAGGATGAGCTTGTAGCCTTTCACGGCGGCTACAAAGGCGAGAGCGATTCCCGTGTTGCCGCTGGTGGGCTCGATCAGAACGGTTTTGCCGGGTTGAATCCGTCCGGAACTCTCGGCATCGGCGATCATGCTGACACCGATGCGGTCTTTTACGCTGGCCAGGGGATTCTGGCTTTCCAGTTTCGCCACCACGTCGGCAACCGCTCCCTTCGTAACCCGGTTCAGACGCACCAGCGGCGTGTGGCCAATCAGTTCCGTTACATCCTTTGCGATTTTCATAGATTTTCGATTCTCGGAATTGCGAATCGATTCTTTCGATTCGCGGAGTCGGCAGCGAATCGCATCTCAGGCTTCCCGCCGCCGGTTAACACCACTAACTCTACTATTTTACTTGTATATATTGCTGGGACGCAAATTACCCGTCCATATAACCAACCCCGGCCGCGATCGCTCCGGATTCCGATTGCCCCTCCGGGTACGCGCCGGTCAACAATTTCGCTAACGTTGACGCGGCTTTCGCCGTCCCACCCGCGCCAGGATGCGGCGCACTTTTTTGGGAGAAATCGAGAGCCGTGCCGCCACTCGAGATACTTTATGGCCTTCGCGCTCCCAGACTTGTGCGATCACAATCTCCGCAAATTCTTCGCTGATTTGCCGGAACGTCTTCTCGCCCACCGCGCCCTGCGACCACGCCTTCAGCGCCGGATGGACACTTGCCTTGCGAAGAATTTTCGCGCCTAAGGTCTGCAGATCCTGCCACATGTTGTGGTCGGGTTGATTCGCC
>JGI12269J14319_10000410_pt1 | contig 40820 bp, 39 predicted proteins | sample PeaSoiSIISIP2007_FD_14319 | JGI IMG/M metagenome (IMG submission 14319)
TATCTCGAAGGGCTCATATATATTGGCCGGCATGAGCAACGTTGCCGACAATGTCGAGTGAGCGTGTGGACGGGAGCGGACGCATGAGCATCAGACGTGTATTGCGCATGGGGGATCCGCAGCTGCTGCGGATCAGCGATGCGGTACGCGAATTCAACAGCCCGGCGTTGCGCGAACTGCTGACGGATATGCGCGACACGATGGCCGCGCTCAGCGGCGCGGGCCTGGCGGCGCCGCAGATCGGCGTGCCATGGCGGGTCGTGATCTTCGGTAGTGGCGCTCCCAACCCGCGCTACCCGGAAGCCGAAGTGGTGCCGGCCACGGTGTTGATCAATCCTGAGCTCGAGCCGCTCGGCGAGGAGATCGAAAAGGGCTGGGAGGGCTGCCTGTCGGTGCCGGGCATGTACGGCCTGGTGCCGCGATATCGGCAGTTACGCTACCGCGGCGTCGATGAGCAGGGACGCGACATCGATTGTCGCGTCAGCGGCTTTCATGCCCGCGTCGTGCAGCATGAAGTGGATCATCTCGATGGCATCCTCTACCCCATGCGTATGACCGACATGAGCCAGTTCGGCTTCAGCGAGGAGCTTTTCCCGGGGCGGGCTCTTGCGGACGATTGAATTGCGCGGCACGCGTGGTCGCAGGCCGCTGCGCTATGGATTCATAGAGCTGTGGTCTGCGTGTGCCTCAATCGCTGCGACGCACGGTCAGGCAGGCGAGCGCGCCCGAAGCGTCGACTTCGAGGCTCAATTCGATCGGCCGGCAGCAAATCTGGCAGTCCTCGATGAAACTCGCGGCACCGGCCGACAGGTCGGCCAGAATCTCGAATCTTTCGCCGCAGTAGGGACACTGAATCGCCTCGAACTGCGCGCCCTCGACGTGACACTCATCTTCGCCGGCCTTGTCCTGCGGCTCGAACAGCGGCTCGAGGCCGTAAAGGGCGTCGATGGCCGCGGGCGGCAGGGTCGCGGAGGGCAAAGCTGCCGACTGCGGCGTCGCGCGCGGCTTGCGCGGAGGCTGAGCGCTCATATGCCTACCCTAACAAACGCCAGGTCCGATCGCGTAAGATCGCGCGCATGGTGGAGACAGAAACAGAGTCCTTGAAGCAGTCGCTGGCGCGGCTGCATGCCGAATTGACGCACGCACCGCGCCTCGACGAGCTGTCGAGGCAGATGCTGCGCACGGCGCTCGCCGACATCGAACGACTGCTGCACGAGCCTGGGGTGCTGCCCACGGTAGATGCCGCGCCGCGCCGGCTCGAATCGCTCGCCGTCGGTTTCGAGGCCGACCACCCTGCTCTGGCTGCGAGCCTGCGTCAGTTCATCGATTTGCTGGGGCGGGCGGGCGTTTAGTGTCCTCGGCGCGCTGCGCCATATGCGCTTTCCAATCCGCCATCCTTTTCGACAGCTCGGATTTCTGAGCCGGCGTCAGCACGTTGTACAGCTGCATCTGCAGTTCGCTGGCGCGCTCGATGCGGTCGGCGGCGCGCTTCTTTGCCGCCTGAATGGCGGCGGCATGGTTCGGATCGCCTGGATTCGCGAGCGCGACCAAGTCAGGGGCGCTGCCGGCCCGCTGCGTTGCGAACTGCTCATGCGCATTGGAAAGAATGCCATGCACCTGCTGCTGCTGTGCAGCACTCAGGTTGAGGTCGCGAAAGCTGCGCAGCAGGCCTGCGCCGCCCATCTTGTCCGGGCCTGAGCGATGCCAGGTCTGCGCGCCGTCCCAACCATCGCCGCCGTCATGACCGCCCCAGCCATGGCCACCCCATGCGTGCTCGCCGCGGCCTCGACCACAGTGATGGTGATGGTGATGGTGATGGTGGTGGTGATGCCAGTGTTGGCTCTGCTCATCGTGCCAGGCATGCGGNGGACCGCCTGCAGCATCCGCACCCGCGCCGGGCGGCATCGCATCGGGTGTGGCCTGGGCCGAAGCGCCGGCCGCGAGACCGCTCATCGCCAGAGCCAGGATCAGCGCCCGCAGTTTAGTTGACATAATCGTTGCCTCGTTGGTCGCGCGTCAGGACAGCATCATCGATAAGGACAAGGTTGCAGGTACACAGTGCCACGCGCCACGCTGCGCCGACGCCAATTCGGCGTTAAGTTGCGTCAATGTTCGTGAAGGTGCGGGCTCGGGTAGCGGCGCGCACCCGGGTAAGCCTCATGGAGCGCGCACGCGTCGCGCTCAGACCGGAACGAATTCCTCGCGCGCGGCGCGTTTGCGCTCATGCGCCTTCAGATGGCGCTTGCGGAGCCGGATGCTCTGCGCAGTGACCTCGACGAGCTCGTCCTCGGCGATGAACTCCACCGCGTATTCGAGCGTCAGGGGTATCGGTGGTGTCAGCAGGATTGCATCGTCCTTGCCGGCGGCGCGGATATTGGTGAGCTTCTTGGTCTTGATCGGATTGACCACGAGATCGTTCTCGCGGCTGTGAATGCCAATGATCATGCCCTCGTAGAGTTTCTCTCCTGGGCTCACGAACAGCCGGCCGCGCTCTTGCAACGCGAACAGTGCGTAGGCCACGGCCTCGCCGTCTTCATTGCTGATCAGCACGCCGTTGTGGCGATCGGGGATCTCGCCCTTGACCGCGGCGAAGCCATCGAAGATGTGGCTGATCAGGCCAGTGCCGCGCGTCATCGTCATGAACTCGCCCTGAAAGCCGATCAAGCCGCGCGCCGGCACGCGGTACTCGAGACGTGCGCGACCCGTGCCTTCGACGATCATGTCGGTGAGATCGGCGCGCCGCTTGCCGAGCGCCTCCATGACCGCGCCCTGGTGCGCCTCGTCGATGTCCACGGTCAGGGCTTCGAACGGCTCGAGCACCTGCCCATCGACCGTTTTTCTNAGCACCTGGGGTTTGCCGACCGCCAGCTCGTAGCCCTCGCGGCGCATGTTCTCGATCAGGATCGTGAGGTGCAATTCGCCACGGCCGAGCACACGGAAGACGTCGGCGTCCGCCGTATCCTCCACGCGCAGCGCCACATTACTCTGCAACTCGCGGTAGAGCCGCTCGCGCAGCTGACGGCTGGTGACGTACTTGCCCTCTCGCCCTGCCAGCGGCGAGGTGTTGACCTGGAAATTCATTGCCAGAGTGGGCTCATCGATCTGGATCGGCGGCAGCCCCTCCGGGGATTCCAAGTCGCAGATGGTCAGGCCGATATTCACGTCCTCGATGCCGGTCACGGCGACGATGTCGCCAGCCGGTGCCTCATCCACCGCCGTGCGCTGCAAGCCGTGAAAGCGCAGCACCTGGGCGATCCGGGCGGTGCCCCGGTCCTGCTGACCGTAGCGCAGCGCGACGCTGCGGCCGGCGCGCAAGGTGCCGCGAAGGATTCGCCCGATGCCGATGCGACCGACATAGGGGTTGTAGTCGAGCGTGGAGATCTGCAGTTGCAGCGGCGCATCGACTTCGGCCGGTGGTGCGGGTACGTACTGCAGAATGGCCTCGAAGAGCGCGGTCATGTCGGGGTCACGCCGGGTCATGTCGGTGCTGGCCCAGCCTTGCAGCGCCGAGGCGTAAATGACCGGAAAATCAAGTTGCGCATCACTGGCGCCGAGCTTGTCGAACAGCTCGAACGTCTGGTCCACGACCCAGCCGGCGCGTGCGCCCGGACGGTCGATCTTGTTAACGACCACAATGGCTTGGAGCCCCAACGCCAGGGCCTTGCGGGTTACGAAGCGGGTCTGGGGCATCGGCCCTTCGACTGCATCGACCAGCAGCAGGACACCATCGACCATCGAGAGCACGCGCTCGACTTCGCCACCGAAATCCGCGTGCCCCGGGGTATCGACGATATTGATGCGCGTGCCACCATATTCGATGGCGCAGTTCTTCGACAGGATGGTGATTCCGCGCTCGCGCTCGATGGCGTTCGAGTCCATGACGCGCTCACCGACTTTCTCGTGTGCCGCAAACGTACCGGACTGTTTGAGCAGGCAATCCACAAGCGTGGTCTTGCCATGGTCCACGTGGGCAATGATCGCGATGTTGCGGATCGGCGGCTGCATGACGGGCAGATAGGGGCGGACTGAAAAAAGGGCGCCGAGGGTAGCAGAACTCGAGCCATACTGTTAGAGTATCCTAGGATACATAAAGATATCTTTATATGTTTAAAGGGTCAGTTGCCAGCGAGGATCTTGTCGAGGTCGTGCGTGCCCTCAAGAGCGCCGCCGAGCCCACGCGGCTGCGGTTGCTGGTCTTATTGAGCCATGGCGAGCTCACGGTCGGTGAATTGTGCGCGGTGCTTGGACAAAGCCAGCCGCGGATTTCCCGGCATCTGCGCGTGCTTACCGAGGCGGGGTTCCTCGATCGCTTCCGCGAGCAGCAGTGCGTCTATTACCGTGCCCCAGTGAGCGGACGCTATCTCGCCTGGTCGCGCCAGCTGCTGTCAATGGCCGACCCAAGCGCCGCCGTGCTGCGCCGGGACCGCGAACGCGCAGCGCAGGTGGTACGCGAGCGGGCGAATATTGCGACGCAGCAATTGCGGCGCACGCCCGCGCTGTCATCCGACGGCGCGCCCCGCGAGGAACTGAGTCGAGTGCTGCTCGAAGAGCTCGGTCCCTCAAGCAGCGGCGAGTTGCTCGACATTGGCACCGGTACCGGACTCATGCTCGAGATCTTGGGTCCCCGGGCCGAACACGCGGTGGGCATCGACATTTCGGCGCCGGCATTGCGACTGGCCCGTACGCGCGTGCATGGGGTGGGTTTGAGTCACTGTGAGTTCCGTCGCGGCGACATGTACAGCCTCCCATGCGAGCAGGGGGCTTTCGACATCGTCACGATCGATCGTGTGCTCGCGCTGGCAGAGCAGCCCGTGGCGGCGCTGCAGGAGGCCGCGCGCGCCTTGCGCCCGGGCGGTCGAGTCGTCGTGGTCGAGGATTTCGAGCTGCTCGCGGCGCGCGCCGTGGACAATCCGCTGGCGCAGCTGCGGCGCTGGCTGGCCGCTGGCGGGTTCGTCGATGTGCGGCTGCGCCCCTGCGATCTGCAGGCGCGCCACTTCATTCTTGCGCTGGCGCGGCACAGCTCACAGCCCCCGATCACGCTGCCGGATACGCTTGGGCAGAGCGATCAGATCGTCCTGTCCGGCCACGGCACCCTTCCCGTATGAATGAGCTGAATCCTAGCGGCCGCATCGGCAGCGGCCTGACTCGCCGGAGCGTACCGGTCAAGGTGTCGTTCGAATTCTTCCCGCCTGGCGACGAGAAAATGGAGCAGACGCTGTGGCAGTCGATTCAGCGGCTNCTGCCGCTCTCGCCGCGCTTCGTCTCGGTCACCTATGGCGCCGACGGCTCGACGCGCGAGCGGACCCACCAGGTGGTCATGCGTGTACTCAAGGAGACCTCGCTCACGCCGGCGCCTCACCTGACCTGCGTTGGTACGGATCGGGAGCAGGTACTGGATATCGCGCGCAGCTACTGGCGGGCGGGCGTGCGCCACATCGTCGCTCTGCGCGGCGATGCCCCACAGGGCAGCGTGGGCTATCGGCCGCACCCCGGGGGTTTTGCCTACGCGGTGGATCTGGTGCGCGGCCTCAAGAGCGTCGCCGATTTCGAGATCTCCGTGGCGGCCTTCCCCGAAGGACATCCCGAGGCACCGAGCGCGGCCTTCGATCTCGACAATCTGCGGGCCAAGACCGAGGCGGGAGCCGATCGCGCCATCACGCAATTCTTCTTCGATTCGGATGTGTTTCTGCGGTTCCGCGACCGCTGCGCCGCCGCCGGCATTCGCGCCACGTTGGTACCGGGCATCCTGCCGATCACGCGCTTTCCGCAAATGCTGCGCTTCGCGCAGCGCTGCGGAACCACGGTACCGGATTGGCTGCGGCACCGCTTCGACGGCTTGGAAGAAGATCCTGACACGCGGCGCATGATCGCAGCGGCGTTTGCGATCGGACAGGTCGAGACGCTCAGCCGCGAGGGGGTCGACGAGTTTCATTTCTATACGCTCAACCGTGCCGATCTGACCTTTGCGATCTGCCATGCGCTCGGTGTGCGTGCGCCGCAGGTCGAGCCGCCGGCACGGCTGGAGCAGCCGGCATGACGCGCGCGCAACGGGTCGGGGAATTCCGGCGCTTGCTCACGCAGCGTGTGCTCGTGCTCGATGGCGCGATGGGCACGATGATCCAGGCGTACAAGCCGGATGAGGCCGCCTATCGCGGCCAGCGGTTTCGCGACTGGCCGACCGATCTGAAGGGTAACAACGATCTGCTGACGCTGTCCCAGCCGGCGATGATTCGCGAGATCCACAGCAAGTATCTGGCCGCCGGCGCGGACATCATCGAAACCAACACCTTCAACTCCAGCGCGCCCTCGCTCGGCGATTACCGCATGGAGGGGTTGGTCGGCGAGCTTAATCTGAGCGCTGCGCGACTGGCACGTGAAGTGGCCGATCAGTACTCCGAGCGCACCGGGCAGCTGCGCTTCGTCGCCGGAGCGATCGGACCGACCAATCGCACGGCGTCGCTGTCGCCGCGGGTGAATGATCCGGGCTTTCGCAACGTCTCGTTCGATCAGCTGGTCGCGACCTACAGCGAGGCGGCCGCCGCGCTGATCGAGGGCGGCGTGGATCTGCTGCTCATCGAGACCGTGTTCGATACGCTGAATGCGAAGGCGGCATTGTTCGCGGTGCGCCGCACGCTGCAGCAGGCGCAAACCGAACTGCCGATCATGATCTCCGGCACGATCACCGACGCCTCCGGACGTACGCTGTCCGGACAGACCGTCGAGGCGTTCTGGAATTCGATCAGACACGCCGAGCCGACCGTGGTCGGTCTGAACTGCGCACTGGGCGCGAGACAGCTGCGGCCCTACGTGGAGGAGCTCTCGCGCCTGGCCGATGTGGCGGTGTGCGCCTATCCGAATGCCGGCCTTCCCAACGCCTTTGGTGAGTACGACGAGCAGGCCTGTGAGACTGCGGCGTTGGTGCGGGAGTTCGCCGAGCAGGGACTGGTCAACATCGTCGGCGGCTGCTGTGGCACGACTGCCGAGCACATCACGCAAATCCGCGAAGCGGTGGCGGCCTTGCCGACGCGGGTATTGCCGCGGCACGCGCGCTGCTGCCGCCTGGCAGGACTCGAGCCGCTCGATATCGGCCCCAACAGTCTTTTCGTCAACGTCGGCGAACGCACCAACGTCACGGGATCGGCCAAGTTCCGCCGTCTGATCGAGGCCGACGACTATAACGCCGCACTCGATATCGCGCGCGCGCAGGTGGTCAACGGCGCGCAGATCATTGACGTCAACATGGATGAAGGCATGCTCGATTCCCAGGCCGCCATGGTGCGGCTCCTGAATCTGATTGCCTCCGAGCCGGACATTGCGCGCGTGCCGGTCATGATCGATTCATCGAAGTGGTCGGTCATCGAAGCTGGACTGAAATGCCTGCAGGGTAAAGGCATCGTCAATTCCATCAGTCTCAAGGAAGGCGAGCAGAGCTTTCTCGCTCAGGCGCGCCTGGTGCGCGCCTACGGCGCCGCGGTGGTCGTCATGGCCTTCGATGAACGCGGTCAGGCCGATACGGTCGAGCGCAAAGTTGCGATCTGCGAGCGTTGCTATCAGCTGCTGACCGAGCAGGTCGGCTTCCCGCCCGAAGATATTATTTTCGATCCGAATATCTTCGCGGTCGCAACCGGCATAGAAGAACACAACGGCTACGCGCGGGATTTCATCGAGGCTACTGCCGCGATTCGCGAGCGCTGCCCGTACGCCCTGGTCAGCGGCGGTGTCAGCAACGTCTCATTCTCCTTCCGCGGCAACGAGCCGGTGCGCGAGGCCATGCACTCGGTGTTCCTCTACCACGCGATCCGCGCCGGCATGAGCATGGGCATCGTCAATGCCGGCCAGCTGGCGATCTATGAGCAGATCGATCCGGAGCTGCGCGAGCGCGTCGAGGACGTGATCCTCAATCGCCGCGCTGACGCCACCGAGCGGCTGCTCGAGATTGCCGGTCGCTACCGCGGCGAGGGCGGCCAGAAAAAACTCGAGGATCTGGCCTGGCGCAGCTGGCCCGTGGGCAAGCGTCTCGAGCATGCGCTGGTTCGCGGCATCGATGAATTCGTCATCGAGGATACCGAAGAGGCACGCAGTCAGTTCGAGCGCCCGCTGCAGGTGATCGAGGGGCCGCTCATGGACGGCATGAATGTCGTCGGCGATCTGTTCGGCGCCGGCAAGATGTTCCTGCCACAGGTGGTCAAGTCCGCGCGCGTCATGAAGAAGGCCGTGGCGCACCTGATTCCCTATATCGAGAAGGAAAAAGCCGCCACTGGAGCCGAGCGGCAATCCAACGGCCGCATAATCATGGCCACCGTCAAGGGCGATGTGCACGATATCGGCAAGAACATCGTCGGCGTCGTGCTCCAGTGCAACAACTTCGAAGTCGTGGATCTCGGGGTCATGGTCTCGTGCGAAAAAATTCTCGAGGCGGCGCGTCGCGAACATGCCGACATGATCGGGTTGTCTGGCCTGATCACGCCTTCGCTCGATGAGATGGTGCACGTTGCGCGTGAAATGCAGCGCCAGGGCTTCACCCAGCCGCTGCTGATCGGTGGCGCAACTACCTCCCCGGCGCACACATCGGTGCGCATTGATCCGCAGTACGAAGGCCCGGTGGTCTACGTCAAGGATGCCTCGCGCGCGGTAGGGGTCTGTCAGCAGCTGATCAGCGCCGAGTCGCGCGCGATCTTCAGCACGCGCATCAAGGACGAGCATGCGCAGCGGCGGGTGCAGCACGGCTCGCGTCGTGCCAAGTCGCCGCAATACACGCTGGCACAGGCCCGGGCCAACCGGCCGCGCCTGGACTGGAGCGGCTACCTGCCGCCGGTGCCGCGAATGCTCGGCGTTCGCAGCTTCGATGATTACTCGATCGAGGAGCTCGCGCGCTACATCGATTGGACGCCGTTCTTCCAAGCCTGGGAGCTGCGCGGCAGGTTTCCGGACATTCTCAACGATGCGCAGTTCGGCGAGCAGGCCAGCAGCCTGTATGCCGACGCGCGCAAGATGCTGCGAACGCTGATCCGGGAGCATTGGCTCGTGCCCCGGGCGGTGTTGGGTTTGTTTCCCGCCAACTCGCTCGACGACGACGTCGAACTCTACGTCGACGACTCGCGCGCCGAGGTGCTCGCGCGCGTGCACTTTCTGCGGCAGCAAAAGGATCTGCCCGAAGGCAAGCCGCACGCCGCGCTCGCGGACTTCGTCGCGCCCAAATCCTCAGGCGTGCGCGACTACTTCGGCGCCTTTGCGGTCAGTGCAGGACAGGGTATCGAGGCCCCGCTCGTGCGCTTCGAGGCGGCGCATGACGATTACTCGGCCATCATGCTCAAGGTGCTGGCCGATCGCCTGGCCGAGGCCTTCGCGGAGCGATTGCACGAGCGCGTGCGCCGCGAATTCTGGGGCTATTCCCCCGCCGAGAAGCTCGGTAGCGAACAGCTGATCCGGGAAGAATATCGCGGCATCCGGCCGGCCCCAGGCTACCCGGCCTGTCCCGACCATACCGAGAAGGCAACGATTTGGCGGCTGCTGGACGTCGAGCAACGCGCCGGCATCACGTTGACCGAGTCCTTTGCAATGTTTCCGACCGCGGCCGTGAGCGGTTGGTATTTTTCGCACCCTCAGGCCCGCTATCTGTCCGTCGGGCGCATCGATCGCGATCAGGTGCTGGACTACGCGCGGCGCAAGGGTATGGAAGGCGCGGAAGTCGAGCGCTGGCTTGCACCCAATCTCGGTTACGAGCCCGAGGTCGCCGCGTTGCAGACGGCGTGAGCTCGCGTCTGCGTTCCCCATCGATCGCGACATCACCGCCGGCTGCTGGCGGCACCGAGGTCCTGCGCGGCTTCTTCGGGGTGTTTCGCTACAGCCGCCGCGCGGTTGCTCTGGTCTGGAGCACCAATCGCTCGTTGCTCGCGGCGCTCGCCTTGCTCACCATCGTGGCCGGTCTGTTGCCGGCGGCCGTGGCCTTCATCGGGGCGCAGATCGTCGATGCCGTGGTGGCAGCGCGCAGCGTCTCGGGTGCGGGCGCGACACGCGTGCTGCGACTGGTGCTGATCGAGGGCCTGCTGGTGGCAGCTCTGGCCGGTGCGCAGCGCGGCCTGTCGTTGTGTCAGGCGCTGCTGCGCGCGCAATTGGGGCAGCGCGTCAACGTCATGATCCTCGAGAAGGCGCTGACCCTCGAGCTGCAGCAATTCGAGGACTCGGAGTTCTACGACAAGCTGACGCGCGCGCGCCGCGAAGCTTCGAGCCGGCCCCTGAGCCTGGTCATGCGCACGTTCGGGCTGGTGCAGAATGCCATTTCGCTCTTGAGCTACGCGGCCTTGCTGGTGCGCTTTTCGCCCTGGACGGTACTGATACTGCTCATGGCCGGACTGCCGGCCTTCATCGCCGAGGCAAAATTCTCCGGCGATGCCTTTCGGCTGTTTCGCTGGCGCTCGCCCGAGACCCGCATGCAGACCTATCTGGAAACGGTGCTGGCACGCGAGGATCATGCCAAGGAAGTCAAACTGTTCGCGCTCGGTCCGCGCCTACTGCAGCGCTATCGCGACATCTTTGCTCGACTGTACCGCGAGGACCGCGCGCTCTCGATTCGTCGCGACGGCTGGGGTTTCGCATTGGGTCTGGCGGCGACCGCGACCTTGTACGGGGCCTATGCCTGGATCGCCGTATCGACGATTCGCGCCGCCATCACTCTCGGGCAGATGACGATGTACCTGCTGCTGTTCCGTCAGGGCCAGTCGGCCGTCACGGCCATTCTGTCCGCGATCGGCGGCATGTACGAGGACAATCTCTATCTGTCGACGCTGTATGACTACCTGGAAACGCCGGTTGCGCTGCACTCGGGAGCCGCGATCTACGGCCCGAATCGTGCTGACGGCGTGCGGTTCGAGCACGTGAATTTCACATATCCGGGCGCCGCGCTGCCGGCGCTGGTCGATATCAACCTGCATCTGCCGCCCGGAGCCAGTCTGGCTCTGGTCGGGGAAAACGGCTCGGGCAAGACCACGCTGATCAAGCTGCTGACGCGCCTGTATACCCCGGATTCGGGCCGCATATTGCTCGATGGGCTGCCATTGTCCGAGTGGCGCGACGATGCCCTCAAGGCACGCATCGGCGTCATCTTCCAGGACTTCACGCGCTATCAGATGCTGGTCGGCGAAAACGTCGGCGCCGGTGATGAGCGCTACTTCGAGGACGAGAGTCGTTGGCGCGACGCGGCCGCCAAGGGACGGGCGGCGGACTTCATCGACCGTCTGCCGCACGGTTATCGCACCCAGCTCGGCAAATGGTTTCTCAATGGGCAGGAACTCTCGGGCGGTCAGTGGCAGAAAGTTGCCCTGGCGCGCGCTTTCATGCGCACCGAGGCCGATGTGTTGGTGCTCGATGAGCCGACCGCGGCCATGGATGCGCGGGCCGAAGCCGAGATCTTCGAGCACTTTCGCAATCTGTCCCGCGGACGCATCACCATACTGATCTCGCACCGCTTCTCGACCGTGCGCATGGCCGATCAGATCGCGGTGCTGGAGCGCGGTCGCATCATCGAGCGGGGCAGTCATGAGGCGCTCATGGCGCTCGGCGGGCACTACGCGCAACTGTTCGCATTGCAGGCGCGCGGCTATCGTTGAGAATCGTTGAGTCGCCGAGGGAGAGCGCAAGCGGGTACAATACGCCCACTTATGGACGAAGCCGCTGATACCTTCGATTCGGCGTTTTCCAAGGCGGTTGATTTGGGCAATCGCCTCGCCGGCAAGGACAAGGAAGCCGATCTCTGGGACATCGCCGATGGGCTGCTGGCCGGGGCAATACAGTATTGGCTCTACACGCGCCAGCCTTGCGGCGATCCGCGCTGCGAGGACTGTGTGCCAATCAGCACTGCCGAGGCCCGCATGGCGGAACTCAAGCGACTGCTCGATCAGCTCGCCTCCGAAAGCGAATACTTTCACGCCCCGACGGACGCCAATGCCGGCCGCGCCTGAGCCTGGCAGTCCCTAGCCGGTCGCCGCCATCTGTCCGGCAGTCAGATCCGTCAGGGCCGCTTCCAGCAGCTCGAGGCCTTCGTTCAACAGCGCATCGCTGATCGTCAACGGCGAGAGCACGCGAATCACATTGCCATAAATGCCGCACGAGAGAATCACGAGTCCTCGCGCCGCCGACGCCTGCACTAGAGCACGCGTGAGATCAGCATCAGGCTGATCGGCGCGCCGGTTCTTGACCAACTCGATCGCGACCATGGAACCGAGGCCGCGCACCTCACCGATGGCGGGGCACTTTGCCTGCAGCGCTTTGAGGCGCGTCATGAGCTGCGTGCCGAGGACGCGTGCACGCTCCACGAGCTGTTCGTCCGCGATGACATCGAGCACCGCCAGCGCCGCCGCGCAGCCCAGGGGTGAGCCGGCATAGGTGCCGCCAAGCCCTCCCGGCGGCGGGGCGTCCATGATCGCTGCCTTGCCAATGACCGCCGACAGCGGGACGCCGCCGGCGATGCTCTTGGCCACCGTCATGAGGTCCGGCTCGACGCCGGAGTACTCGAAAGCGAACATGCGGCCGGTGCGCGCGAAACCCGATTGGATCTCATCGGCTATCAGCACAATGCCGTGCTGGTCGCACAACGCGCGCAGGCTGCGCAGGAACTCGGGAGGCGCGATATAGAACCCGCCTTCACCCTGCACGGGCTCGATGATCAGGGCGGCGACCCGCGCGGGGTCCAGATCCGATTTGAACAGCTGCTCGATCGCCGAGAGCGACTGCTGCGCAGTGACGCCGTGATAGGCGCACGGGAACGGCACGTGGAAGACGTCGGGCAGCATGGGGCCGAATCCGGCCTTGTACGGCTGCACCTTGCCCGTCAGGGTCATCGTCGCCAGCGTGCGGCCATGGAATGCACCGCTGAAGGCGATCACAGCCGAGCGGCGCGTGTGGTAGCGGGCAATTTTCAAGGCGTTTTCGACCGCCTCAGCGCCGGTCGAAAACAGGATCGATTTCTTGGGTGTCTGGCCGGGAGCCAGCGCGTTGAGGCGTTCACACAACGCGACATAGCTCTCGTAGGGCGTGACCTGAAAGCAGGCGTGGGTGAGCTCACCCAATTGTTGCTGCAGCGCCGCGACCACGCGCGGATGACGGTGGCCGGTATTCAATACCGAAATACCGCTCGCGAAGTCGATGTAGCGGCGACCTTCCACGTCCCAAAGCTCGGCGTTCTCGGCTCGCTGCGCATAGACGCTGAGGGAGTTGGCTATGCCGCGGGCCACCGCGGCGGCGCGGCGGCGATGCAGATCACTATTATTGACCATGGGTCCTCCAGGACGGTTTGACCAACTATAAGCCTAATGGCATGAGCTAAAAACCGGTTTTGTTTGCCGCCGCCGTGGCCGCATCGCTAGAATCCCGCGCCTTATTCACTCAGCAGAAAGCGGAAAATCCTTGAGCGACACCAGCATACTCACCGAAGTCGTCATCATCGGCGCCGGCCCCGCGGGGCTGTTCCAGGTCTTTGAGCTCGGCCTGCTCGGCATCAAGGCGCACGTGCTCGACTCGCTGCGCCAGCCCGGCGGGCAGTGCACCGAGCTGTACCCCGATAAGCCGATTTATGACATTCCGGCCCTGCCGATCTGCGGCGCCCAGGAGCTCGTGGACCGGCTGCTGCAGCAGATCAAGCCGTTCGGCGCCGAACTGCACCTCGGCGAGGAGGCCGTGGAGCTTCGTCGCCAGGACAATGGCCGCCTGCGCGTCGCCACCAGTGCCGGCACCGTGTTCGATGCCGGTGCAGTGGTCATCGCCGCCGGTGTCGGCTCGTTTCAGCCGCGGCGGCTCGGTATCGAAGGGGCCGAGCAGTTCGAAGGCAAGCAGATCCACTACCGCGTCAAGACCGCCAGCGACTTTCACGGCCGCAAGCTCGTGATCTTCGGCGGCGGAGATTCGGCGCTCGATTGGGCGCTGGATCTGGCGCCCAAGGCAGCCAGCGTCGCGCTGGTGCATCGTCGCCCGGAGTTTCGCGGCGCTCCCGCGAGCGTCGCGCGCCTGCGGGAGCTCGCGGCCGCCGGCAAGCTGCGCTTCGTTGAGGGATTGGCGAATTCGCTTCACAGCGATGCCGGCACGCTCAAGGGCGTACGCGTCAAGAGTGCCGGCGGAGCGCTCGAGTGGCTCGAGGCCGAGCAGCTGCTGGTGTTCTTCGGTCTGGCGCCCAAGCTCGGGCCGATCGCCGACTGGGGGCTCGACATCGACAAGCGCGCCATCAAGGTCGATACCGAGAAATTCGAGACGAACATTCCCGGCGTGTTCGCGATCGGTGACATCAACACCTATCCGGGCAAGAAAAAGCTGATTCTGTCGAGCTTCCACGAGGCTGCGCTGGCCTCGTTCGCGATCCAGCACCATCTGTACCCGGCCAAGAAGCAGTTCCTGCAGTACACCACCACCAGTCCGGCGATGCAGAAACGTCTGGGTGTCGCGGCTGCCTGATGGATGCGCGCCTGGCGGAGCTGGTGCGGTTGCTCGATCTCGAGCGGCTCGAGGTCAATCTGTTCCGTGGTGAAAGTCGTGACATCGGCAGCCCGCAGGTGTTCGGTGGACAGGTGCTGGGTCAGGCGTTGAAGGCCGCCTATGCCACCGTCGATTCGGACCGCGTGGCGCATTCGCTGCATGCCTACTTTCTCAAGCGCGGCGATTTCAACGCGCCGATCGTTTATTTCGTCGATCGAAGCCGCGACGGGCAGAGCTTCACGAGCCGGCGCGTGACGGCCATCCAGCACGGCGAGCAGATCTTTCACATGTCCGCCTCGTTTCAGCTGCCGGAGTCCGGGGTCGAGCACCAGACGGCGATGCCGGCGGTCCCTGAGCCGGAATCGCTGTCCGACGCGGGGCTGCCCGGCCGCACGCTCAGTCGTCTGCCCGAGAAACTGCGTCAGTTCTACGCGCGTGTGAATCCGTTCGAATTTCGCCGGGTCGAACCGGTGGAATCCTCGCCGACGCGCAGCGCGCCGCCGTCGCAAAATATTTGGATCCGCGCGGTCGACCGGCTACCCGACGATGACGTGCTGCACCACTGCCTGTTCGCCTACGTATCCGACTTCCATCTGTTGGGCACTGCGGTGCGTCCGCACGCTGAGGCGTTCTTGGGCAGCACGCTCAAGATTGCGAGCATTGATCATGCGATGTGGTTCCATCGACCGGCGCGTGTGGATGAATGGCTGCTCTGTGCCATGGACAGTCCCAGCGCCTTTGGTTCGCGTGGGTTCGCCCGCTGCAGCATCTTTGCCCGCGATGGCAGGCTCGTCGGCAGTACCGCACAGGAAGGTCTGTTGCGGCTGCTGCCGGCGCCACCGAGTGCGTAGCCGCGGCCAAAGCCTGGCGGCGGCTAATGTGTGGCTGTGGGCGCTGCCGCAGAGCCGAGCCGGCCGCTGCGATAGTCCTCGACCGCTTGGCTGATCTGCGCAGCCGTGTTCATCACGAACGGTCCGTACTGAATCACGGGCTCGTGCAGCGGCCGAGCCGCCAGCACCAGCAGCCGGGCCCCTTCGGGGCCGGCGCCGATCCGCACCACGTTACCGTCCGCGAGCACGCCCGCGGCCCCGCGCGGCAGAGCACTCATTCGGTCCTCGGGTCCGACCTCGCTCTCGCCTTCGTACAGATAGAGAAACGCCGTGCGGCCGCGCGCCACTGGAAGCTCGATCGTGCTCGCGGGAGGCAGGTGCACATCGAGATAGAGCGGATCGGTGCTCATGGGTGCGTCGCCGCCGTTGATCGCTCCCCGCACGTTCTTGCCATCGAGGCGGACGGCACCCGCGATGAGCTTGACGCGAGCCCCGCCCGGCAGATCGACCCGCGGAATCTCCCTGGCCGCGATATCCCGATAGTGCGCCGGGCGCATCTTCTCGGCCGCGGGCAGATTGAGCCAAAGCTGAAACCCGCGCAGGCGTCCCTCGGACTGCTGCGGCATTTCCGAATGGATGATGCCCTCAGCGGCGGTCATCCATTGCACGTCGCCGGGCCCGAGATCGCCGCGATTGCCGAGGTGGTCCTCATGGCGCATATGGCCGTCGAGCATGTAGGTGACGGTCTCGAAGCCGCGGTGCGGGTGGGACGGAAAGCCGGCGATGTAGTCCCGCGGATCGTCCGAGTAGAACTCATCGAGCATCAGGAACGGATCGAGGTAGCGGCCGCGCTGGCTGCCAATGCTGCGTCGGAGCTTCACTCCGGCGCCGTCCGCGGTCGCAACCGAGGCAATGATCTGACTCAGCGTGCGCATGGGGTTCTCCGTTGCATTCATGCCGCGGCGCGCTCGGCCGGGAGCGTCGCGCTCGCTTGCAGCAGTTGCACGATGCGCGCTCGAGCAGCGCTCAGCGCCGATTCCCGGCTGTCGGTACTGACGGCGAGGCCTTCCGCGTAGACGAACTCCACATCGGTGATTCCGAGCAATGCGAGGAAGTCGCGCAGGTACTGCGTCTGTGTATCAAGCGTCGTGCCCGCATACAAGCCGCCCCGCGCCGCAAAAACGTAAACCTTCTTGTTCCCGATGAGTCCGACCGGTCCCTGGGCCGTATAGCGGAACGTCAGGCCCGCGCGTGCGATGTGGTCGAAGTAGGCCTTGAGCTGGGACGGGACGCCAAAATTGTACATCGGCAGCCCCAGCACCACCACGTCAGCCCGCTGGATCTCCTCGATCAGCGCTTGCGAATACTGCGCGACCGACTGTTGTTCCGCGTCCCGCTGTTCCGCGCTGGCCAGGAAGGCCGCGAAGCGCTCGGCGCTCAGATGTGGCACGGGCTCGGCGGCAAGGTCTCGCAAAACGATCCGGGCTTGCGGCTCACGCGCTCGCCAGGCAGCGACGAAGTGATTGGCCAGCTGGCTGGATACTCCAGTGTCGCCGTGCATGCTGGCGTTGATCTGCAGGAGCGTGGTCATGGGCGGATTCTCCAAGCTATGCGCCTCATTGAGCGCAGCGCTATCTAACTATCTATTGATGTGATCGAAAAGCGCAAATATCAGCTTCATATCTATCTTATAATTTGATAATTAAGCCGCTGAACCCGCAAATTTCGCTCGAGCAATGGCGCGCACTCGTGGCTGTCGTGGATGCCGGCGGCTACGCACGGGCAGCGGCGGCGCTGCACAAGAGCCAATCGGCGGTCACCTACGCCGTGCAAAAGATCGAGCAGCAGCTCGATGTCAAACTGTTCGAGCTTCACGGCCGCAAGTCACAGCTGACCGCCGCCGGCCAGGTGCTCTACCGGCGCGCCCAGGCGCTGCTCGAAGAGGCGGGCGCGCTCGAACAGGCGGCCCATGCGCTCGCGGCCGGCTGGGAGAGCGAGCTGGCGCTGGCGGTCGAGATCATCTTCCCGACCTGGCTGCTGCTGAAGTGTCTGGCGCAGTTCGGTCTCGAGCGACCGGAAATCCGCATCGAACTGTATGAGACCGTGCTCGGCGGCACCGATGAGGCGCTGCTGCAAGGGCGCGTAGCGCTGGCGGTCGGCTCGTTGGTGCCGCCCGGGTTCGTCGGCGACGCCTTGATGGCGGTGCGCTTGGTGGCTGCCGCCCATCCGGAGCATGCCTTGCATCGAATCGGACGCGAGCTCACCGCGCGCGATCTGCGCCGCTACCGTCAGCTCGTGATTCGCGATTCCGGCACGGCGCGCAGCCGCAATTCACCCTGGCTCGGCGCCGAGCAGCGTTGGACCTTCAGTCACAAGGCCACCTCGATCCACGCGGCGCTGTCCGGTCTCGGATTCGCGTGGTTCGCCGAGGACACCATTCGCCGCGAGCTCGAGCAGGGACTGCTCAAGCCATTGCCGCTGCGCGAAGGGGCCGAGCACTGGGCGCAGCTGTACCTGATCTACGCCGATCGCGATCGCGCCGGCCCGGGAGCGCTGCGGCTCGCGCAGATCATCCAGCAAGAAGTCAAAGCAGCTTGCCCGGGTTCATGATGCCGTTTGGATCGAGCGCCCGCTTGATGGCGCGCATGCTCGCCAGCGCGACCGGCGAGGCATAGCGCTGTAGTTCCTCGCGCTTGAGACGGCCGATGCCATGCTCGGCACTGATGCTGCCGCAGTAGCGCGCGACCAGGTCGTGAATGGCGCGGCGTATGGTGGGCTCGCGCGCCAGAAGGGCCGGATCCGCCGCGCCATCGACGCCGGTGATGTTGAAATGCAGATTGCCGTCGCCGAAATGCCCGTAGCAGACCAGCACGCCCTCGCGCACCTGCTCGCGCACCCAGAGTGAAGCGTCGCTGATGAACTGCGGCAGCGCTGCCACCGGCACCGAGATGTCGTGCTTGAGGCTCGGGCCAGCGCGCCGCTGCGCCTCCGGTACGTGCTCGCGCAGATGCCAGAACGCCGAGCGAACACGCTCGCTGTTGGCGAGCACGGCATCGAGCACGAGCGAGCGTTCCATGGCCATCGACAGAGTTTGCTGCAACAGCTCGTCCAGATCCTCCGCGGCGCTGGATGACAGCTCGCAAAGGATGTACCACGGATGTGGCTGCGGCAGTGGATCACGCACGCCCTCGATGAAGCGCGTCGTGAGCTCGATGGCGATGCGCGACAGCAACTCGAAGGAGCTCAGGCGCTCGCCGGCCGCAGCGCGCAGCAGCGCCAACAGTTCCAGGGCATCCGCCGGCGTCGCCAGGCCGAGCAGGGCGGTGGCTTGGCTGCGCATGCGCGGCCAGAGCTTGAGCGTAGCGGCAGTGATGACCGCGAGCGTGCCTTCCGAGCCGATTAGCAGTGACTTGAGATCGTAGCCGGTGTTGTCCTTGCGCAGCGATTTCAGGCCATGCAGCACGCTACCATCCGCCAGCACCGCTTCGATGCCGAGCACCAGATCGCGCGCCATGCCGTAGCGCACGACGTTGAGCCCGCCGGCGTTGGTGCCTAGATTGCCGCCGATCTGACAGCTGCCTTCGGAGCCGAGACTCAAAGGAAAATAGCGCTCGGCCGCTGCCGCTGCCTGCTGCACGGCCGCCAGCACGCAGCCGGCCTCCACCGTCATGGAGAAATTCGCCGCATCCAGCTCACGAATGCGGTTGAGACGGCGCAGCGACAGCACCAGCTGTCGCCCGGATTCATCGGGGGTCGCCGCGCCGCAATAGCCGGTATTGCCGCCCTGCGGTACCAGGCCGATGCGATGCTGGTTGCACCAGCGCGCGACCGCCGCGACTTGCTCGACACTGCGCGGCAGCGCTACGGCCAGGGCATGGCCGCGATACAGCCGCCGCTGATCTATTTCGAACGCCTCGGTATCCTGCGGCCGCGTCAATACCGCATCATTGCCGAGCAACGCGCAGAGCTCATCGTGCAGCGGCTGCGTCAAGGCTCAATACGCCGCGCTGATCGGGGCGCGGCGGCTGCCCGGCTTGGTGAGCAGCATCTGCACAGTGCCGAGCTGCCGCTCGGCGAAGCCGCCTTCGCAATAGCAGAGGTAGAACTCCCACAAGCGCACGAAACTGTCGCTGTATCCGAGCGCGCGCACCTGCGGCAGGTGGGCAAAAAAATTGCGGCGCCATTCAGAGAGCGTGCGCGCGTAGTGCGGTCCGATGTCCTCAAGGTGGAAGATCTTCAGATCGCTGGCGCGACTGATCGCGCTCGACAGTGCCGTGACCGAGGGAATGAAGCTTCCGGGAAAAACGTAGCGCTGGATAAAGTCCACGGAATGTAACGCCTGCTGGTAGAGCTGATCTTGAATGGTAATCGCCTGCAGCAGCATGGCGCCATCCTCGGTCAGCAGCGCGCCGCACTTGCGGAAGTAGCCNTCCAGATAGTTTGCGCCGACCGCCTCGATCATTTCGATGGCTACCAGCTTGTCGTAGCGGCCTTCGAGTTCGCGGTAGTCCTTGAGTAGCAGCACGATACGATCTTGCAATCCGGCGGACGCGACGCACTCGCTCGCATACTGGTACTGCGTCTTGGAAATCGTCGTGCTCGTCACGCGGCAGCCGTAGTGCCGGGCGGCGTGCAGGGCAAACCCGCCCCAGCCGGTGCCGATTTCGAGCAGGTGGTCCGAAGGCTGCAGCGCGAGCTTGCGGCAGGCAGCATCGAATTTGGCGCAGGAGGCCTGCAGCAGCGTTGAGCGCTCGCTCGCGAATATCGCGCATGAATACGCCATGGTCTCGTCGAGCATCAGACGGTACAGATCGTTGCCGAGATCGTAATGCGCGGCGATATTGCGAGCACTGCCCCGACTGCTGTTGCGATGCAAAGCATGAAACAGCTTGAGAAACGGGCGGCTCAATCGGGCGAAACCGCCTTCGAGGCCCGACAGCGCCGCGCGATTGAGCACCATGATGCGCATCAGCGCGCTCAGATCATCGCAGCTCCAGCTACCGCTGATATAGGCCTCGCCGGCACCAACACTGCCGCCCCAGGCGATGTCGGCATAGAAGCGCGGATCGGATACCCGTAGCGTGGCGTTGAGCGCACAGCGATCGCTTCTGTGGCCGAAGCGGCGCTCGCCGTCGGCGTCGATCAGCCGCAGCTCGCCGAGTTCGAGACGCTCGAGAGCGCCGCAGACAGCGCCGCGCGCGAGGCGCAGCAGCGGCGCGGCACGCGCGGCGCGGACAGGCGTGTCTATAGCGGGAACGATGCTGTTTTGCACGGGCGAGCGCTTGATTTTCAGCGCAGCCTGTGCTGCGGATTGTCGCGCACGCGTAGCGGGACCGTCTGGAGCTCCCAGATCAGGCCCAGCCATGACAGGAGCTTGAGCAGGTAATAGGTCAGATCGTACTCCCACCAGTAGAAGCCCTGGCGCGCGGCGTTCGGATAGTAGTGGTGATTGTTGTGCCAGCCCTCGCCGAGCGTCAGGATCGCCAGCAGCCAGTTGTTGCGGCTAGTGTCGTCGGTGCGGTAGCGCTGGCGGCCGAAGAGATGCGAGAGCGAGTTGATCGAGTAGGTAGCGTGCCAGCACAGCACGGTCGAAATGCAGAAGCCCCAGACGAGCATCTGCGCGCCGCTGGTCTTGAGCTGCGGCGCCGTATGCCCGAGCACGCTGCCCAGAGCGAACATAGTGAAAGCGAAGGCCACCGGCACCAGGATATCGAAGCGATCGAGCCATCGCAGCTCGGGATACCGCATCCAGTCGCGCGCCAGCCGCAGGTCCGGCTCAAATCCACTGACGGTGAGAAACCAACCCATGTGAGCGCGCAGGAAGCCGTGCTGCGAGGGTGAATGCACATCCGCCTGGCGATCGGAGTTCGCATGATGATGGCGATGATGCGCGCTCCACCATACCGGCCCGCGTTGCACGGCCGAGGCGCCCAGCAGACCGAAGATGAACTGGCCGATGCGAGAAGTTTTGAAGGAGCGATGCGAGAAGTAGCGATGGTAAAAGCCCGTGATGGCGAACATGCGGACCAAGTAGGCCGCTAGCGCCACGAGCAGCGCGCTGCGGCTCACGCCGACCCGGAATGCGCCGAGACACGCCAGGTGTATCAGCGCGAAGGGCACTATGCGTGGCCAGTCGATGCGATCGGGCAGGTTCTCGCCCGCGGCTGCGACGTAGCCGCGACTGCTGTCGAACCAGCGCGCAACGGAGCCGGTGAGGTCCGCGAGCCGGCGCCTCGCTCCGGATACCGGGGGCGCTGCAGTGCAAGCTGGAACGCTCATCGATGCCCTTCGGTCTTACAGCCCTGTCACACGTATGAATCGCTCGAACAGGTCAAATGGATGCACGTTACGCGGCGGGCAGGCCCCTCAGCGCGGCAATACGCTGCTCGATCGGCGGATGACTCATGAACAGACGCTGCCAGCTGGCACCTTCGCCGCCGGCGATGCCAAAGGCATTGAGCTGCGAGGGCAGCGGCGCGTCGTGCGCGAGTTGCAAGCGCTCCAGCGCCGCGATCATGCGCTCGCGGCCCGCCAGGCGCGCGCCTCCCGCATCGGCGCGAAACTCGCGCTGCCGCGAGAACCACATGACGATCATGCTGGCGAGAACGCCAAGCACCAGCTGCGTGACCAGAACCGTGATGAAATAAGCCGGTCCGCGGCCGTCGTCATCGCGCGATATAGACCGATCGACGAGGTTGCCGACGATGCGCGACAAGAATATGACGAATGTGTTGACGACCCCCTGGATCAGCGTCAGTGTGACCATATCGCCATTGGCGACGTGCGTGATCTCATGGCCGAGCACCGCCTCGATCTCCTCGCGGCTCATCGCGCGCAACAGGCCGCTGCTGACTGCCACCAGCGCGCTGTCGCGCCGCGGGCCGGTCGCGAACGCGTTCGGCTCTGCGGACTCGAACACTCCGACTTCCGGCATGCCGACACCGGCCTGCTGCGCCAGCCTTTGCACCGTTTCGAGCAACCATTGCTCGGCGGGCGTAGCAGGGGTTTCTATGACGCGCACGCCCAGGGTGCGCTTGGCGGTCCATTTGGAGATCGCGAGCGATATGAGCGCGCCGGAGAAACCGAAGAACGCCGCAAATACCAGCAGGCTCCCGAGATTGCTGCCCTGTCGCGCCAGCCACGCATCTAGTCCAGTGAGCTGCGCGACGATCGACAGCACCAGTACGATGGCGAGGTTGGTAAGCAGGAATAGAACGATGCGCTTCATGACCATTTCCGTGGCGGTTGCACTGGCGAGATGGTGGCGGAGTCGAGAAAATCAATGCCTGCTCGTCGGCGCGACGGCCGGGAAAAATCCTTATGATTCAAGGGTAAACAGTCGGGCCCGGTTCCACTGTGGATCTGCGCGTCTGCCCGAGCGCCTCGGCGGCCGTCAGTAGCTTTGGTTCTCTTCCTCGTCTTCGTCCCAGTCGTCCTCGTCCTCGTCTTCATCCTCGTCCCAGTCATCCTCGTCCTTATCGTCCTTCTCGACCTCGTCCTCCTCTTCCTCGTCCTCATCGTCATCCGCCGACCAGCCCTCCGGCTGCTCGATCTTGTCGAGGTCCAGCTCCTGCCAGGTGTCGAGATCGATCTCTTCGATGTCGCCGTCGAGATACTCGATCTCGATCAGTTCGGAGTCCTCATCGACCGATAGCACTCGAAAGCTTTCACTCTCGTCGATGTTTTCGTACCACTGGCCCGCGACGGGCTCGTATTCTCTGGCCACCGGCTGCAATCCTCAGGGCTGTTCAGGTCTGTATGGGCGCGAATCTAGGCGTGCCGCCGAGATATTAGGGCCGGAACGGCAGTCAGGCAATCGCCCGCGCATACTTGCCCTACAATAGCAGCGCTGCTCATGAGCGCTCGGAAAACAACATGCCCCTCCAACCCGCTGTCGCAAGCGCGTCGAGTCGTGGTCAAGGTGGGCTCCGCGCTGCTGGTGGACGGACGCAGCGGTCGCCTGAACCGCGCCTGGCTCAAGACGCTGGTTCAGGATTTGCTACGGCTGCATCGGCGCGGTCAGCAGATCATTCTGGTCTCCTCGGGAGCGATCGCGCTCGGCAGGCGACATTTGCAGCTGCCCTCCGGCACACTGCGGCTGGAGGAAAGCCAGGCCGCCGCTGCGGTCGGACAGATCCGTCTGGCGCACGCCTACAAGGAGCTGCTCGAGGGCGGCGGCGTCACCGTCGCTCAGGTGCTCTTGACCCTCGAGGACAGCGAGCAGCGCACGCGCTATCTCAATGCCCGAGCCACGCTCGAGGCACTGCTGGCGCTGCATGCCATTCCGGTCATCAACGAGAACGATACGGTCGCAACGGCGGAGATTCGCTACGGCGACAACGATCGCCTGGCCGCGCGGGTCGCGCAGATGGCGAGCGCCGATTGCCTGGTGCTGCTGTCGGATGTGGATGGTCTCTACAGCGCTGATCCGAACCGCGACCCGGCCGCCCGCTTTATCGAGCGCGTGCCGCGCATCACCCCGGAGATCGAAGCGATGGCGGGACGGGCCGTATCCGACGTCGGCTCCGGTGGCATGGCGACCAAGATCATGGCCGCGCGCATCGCCGTCAATGCCGGCTGCCATATGTGCATCGCCGCGGGTCACCAACCTCACCCATTGCGCCGCATCGAGAGCGGCGCGCGCTGCAGCTGGTTCGAGCCCGCTTCCACGCCGCTGGCGGCTCGCAAGCAGTGGATCGCCGGCACACTGCGGCCGGCGGGCGCCATCCATATCGACGCCGGCGCGCTGCGCGCGCTGCGCAGCGGCAAGAGCCTGCTGCCCGCCGGGGTCACCGGCACGCTCGGCCGTTTTGATTCAGGGGATACGGTCAGTGTGCTCTCGCCGGAAGGCAGCGAGATCGCGCGCGGCATTACCGCCTATTCCGACGGCGATGCGGCACGCATCATGGGACGGCAGAGCGGCGAAATTGCCGCGCTGCTCGGGTTTCGCGGCCGCGAGGAACTGATCCATCGTGACGACCTGGTGATTTTGCAGCATGATTACGAGCCGGTGCGGACTGCGCAGAGCGCGCCAATCACCCAGGAGAAGCCATGAGCGGTGTCGTCACATCGATCGCGAGTCGTTCGAGCGAGCTCGACGTGCACGAGCTCATGCACGGCATTGGAGTTGCCGCGGTGAGCGCTGCCGAGCAATTGGCGCTGGCGAGCACTGACAGCAAGAACCGCGCCCTCAGTGCGTCCGCCGCAGCGGTACGCGCCGAGGCCGGCGCTATTCTGGCGGCGAATGCTGAGGACCTGCGCGAGGCGCAGGCGGCGTCCTTAAGTGCGGCGATGCTCGATCGACTCAAGCTCGACGAGCGCCGCATCGAAGCGATGGCTTGCGGGCTGGATGAGATCGTGCGGCTGGCCGATCCCATTGGTAGTGTAATCGCCTGCTGGACGCGGCCGAATGGGCTGCAGATCTCGCGGGTGCGCGTGCCGCTGGGAGTCATCGGCATCATCTACGAAAGCCGCCCCAACGTGACGGCCGACGCTGGAGCGCTGTGCGTGAAATCCGGCAATGCCGCCATCCTTCGCGGCGGATCGGAGAGCCGGCGCTCGAACGCGGCGATTCATGCCTGCCTGCTGCGCGGGCTCGAGGCGGCCGGCTTGCCCGCCGCGTCGATACAGCTCGTGCCGATCAGCGATCGCGCGGCGGTCGGCGAGATGCTGGGCCGGATGCAGGAGTTCATCGACGTCGTCGTGCCGCGTGGCGGCAAGAGCCTGGTGGCGCGCGTGCAGGCGGAAGCTCGGGTGCCCGTGATCGGGCACCTCGAGGGCAACTGCCACGTGTACGTCGATCGCGATGCGCAGCTCACCATGGCGCGCCGGATCACGCTCAACGCCAAGATGCGGCGCACGGGCACTTGCGGTGCGGCCGAGACCTTGCTGGTCGATCGTGCTTGTGCCGCGACGCATCTGCAGCCGCTGGTGGCGGATCTGCTTGCGGCCGGCTGCGAGGTGCGCGGTGACCCGGAGGTCCAAGCGGTTGACGGGCGCGTAAAGCCGGCCGATGAAACCGATTGGGCGACCGAGTATCTCGATGCCATCATCGCCGTGCGCGTGGTGGACGGCGTCGATGCGGCCATCGCGCACATTGCGCACTACGGCTCCTCGCACACCGATGCGATCGTGACGGCCAATGAGGCCACCGCCGAGCGCTTTCTAACGCGCGTCGACAGTGCCATCGTGCTGCATAACGCCTCGACTCAATTCGCCGACGGTGGCGAGTTCGGCATGGGGGCGGAGATCGGTATCTCCACCGATCGCTTGCACGCCCGCGGGCCCGTGGGCGTGGAACAGCTGACGAGCTACAAATACCGTGTGCAGGGCACGGGGCAGATACGGCCCTGAGGCGTGCCGAGCGCAACGCGCTCGATCAGTCGTGCCGGTGTGCGCTCAAGGCGCGCTGTGAGTCGGCTGCTGTTGGCGGCGCCGCGGCGCATGCTTCGCAATTGACCCAGCCCGAATCGCCGTCGTCGTAGTACTCTTTTTTCCAGATCGGCACGCGGTGCTTGATGTGATCGATAATGTAGCGACAGGCGTCGAAGGCTTCGCCGCGATGCGCCGCGGCGACGCCGACCCAGACCGCGAGCTCGCCGACCTGCAGCGCGCCGATGCGGTGGGCGCAGCAGGCGCGTTCGATTCCAAAGCGCACGCAGGCTTCCGTCAGGATCCTCTCGCCCTCACGTAGCGCGAGCGGAGCGAAGGCTTCGTACTCGAGTCGCCGCACCGAGCGGCCTGCGTTGTGATCGCGCACCGCACCTTCGAATGTAACGTAGCCGCCGCAAGCCGGATGGCGCAGCCCCTCGAGCAACGCCGCGGGGTTGAGCGAGCGCTCGTGCAGGCTGAAGGGATTCATCCGCCGGCCACCGGCGGCAGGAAGGCGACGGTATCGCCGTCTGCCAAAGCCTGCTGCCAATCCCCAAACTCGTCGTTGACCGCAACGCGCAGAAATTGCGGCGCAAGCGTGAGGCCGCGCTCGCGCTGCAATTGCTCGTACAGCTCCTGCGGCGTGCGCGCGCAGGTCTGCACGGCCTCCGAGCCGCGCCCCGCCTGTTCGCGCAGCAGCGCGAAATAGCGCACTTTGAGCCGCCGCGGCCGATCAATCACCGCATCGGCAGCGCCCGGCGCGCCCAGGGCTGCGATCGCTGCGGCGTATTCCTGCGCGGTGTTGATGTTGTCGAGCGCACGTGGCTCGGGCAGCTCGAGCAGCTCGACATCCGCGCTGGATAGCCAGACGCGGGGGCAGCGATTTCCTTGTTCGATCCAGTGCTCGAGCGCATCGCGGGCAGAGGGCTCATAGATGGCACACAGAGGTTCGGGCAACCCATCGAACCGGCTGCGGTAGGCGGTCGCCTGCCGGGCGGCGGCGCGATGTGCCAGCAGATGCCGCAGCGTCGGTGCGCTCAGAAAGGGTAGATCGCAGGCCAGCACGAGCCAAGCGCGCGCGGGCTGAGCGCGCAGTGCGGCCTGGATGCCGGCGAGCGGTCCAAGGTCCGGCGTGAGATCGACGACGGTGTCGTAGACGGCGCGCTGAGCATCCTGCTGCTGATCGGGCCGCACCGAGACGAAGGCGCGCTCCACCAGCGGCGCGATCAGCTCCATGGCGCGCACCAGCTGCGGTTTGCCGGCGTATTCCAGCGCCGCCTTGTCGCGCTGCATGCGCTTGCTGTGCCCACCCGCCAGCACCAGCCCGTAGAGTTGCGCGGCGCTCATGCGAGGGCCTCGAGCCGCCGCGTGCCGCCGGTTTTCGATACCAGCCGCACGCGCTCGATGCGGATGGCGTGCGAGAGCGCCTTGCACATATCGTAGATCGTCAGGGCCGCCACCGTGGCGCCGGTGAGGGCTTCCATTTCGACCCCGGTCTTGTGGTGCACTTCGACGCGGCAGCGCACGATCGCAAGCCCCGCGCCGGATTTGCCGTGCTGGAGTTCGATGTCGATCCGGCACTGCTCGAGCGCGAGCGGATGACAGAATGGAATCAGCTCGGAGGTACGCTTCGCGGCCATGACGCCGGCCACCACGGCGGTGTCGAACACCGGGCCCTTCTGGGTGCGATGCCCAGTACTCTGCAAGGTCCGCGCCACTGCCGCCGGCAGGCGTACCCGGGCTTCGGCTTCAGCGATGCGATGGCTGACGGGTTTGCTGCCGACATCGACCATTGTCGGACGCGACTGCGCATCGAGGTGCGTCAAGCGAACGGTGCGGGCAGAGCGGGAGCGTGGCATGCGAATCAGCCGCCGACGTGATTCATTTCGACATGCTGTATGCGACGCGCGCGCATTTCCTCGCGCAGCTCACTGTAGCGATCGGCGCGCCGCTCCCATATGGCGCGCATCAGCTCGAGCAGCTCCGCGTCGCTGGCGCCGCCGCGCAGCGGCGCACGCAAGTCTGTACCCTCTGCCGCAAACAGACAGGTGTAGAACTTGCCATCCGATGACAGCCGTGCTCGCGTGCAGTCGCCGCAGAACGGTTGTGTCACCGATGCCACGAAGCCGATTTCGCCGCCGCCGTCCGCGAACGCATAGCGGCGCGCCACCTCGCCCGCGTAGGCGGGCTCGAGCGCCGTGAGGTGCCAGCGTGCGTCGATGAGCTCGAGCAATTCCTGCGAAGGGACCACCCGTGAGCGCTGCCAGTCATTGCGATTACCGACATCCATGTATTCGATGAAGCGCACGATCACGCCGGTGCCGCGAAAGCGCTCCACCAATCCCAGGACGGTATGATCGTTGAGCCCACGCTCGATGACGGCGTTGAGCTTGATGGGCGAGAGGCCGCAGCGTTGCGCGGCGGCGATTCCATCCACGACGTCCTCGATCCTGCCAAAACCGCCTGACATCGCCGCGAACACCGCCGGGTCGAGACTATCCAGGCTCACGGTGACCCGCTTCAGACCTGAGGCGCTCAGCGCGGTGGCCTGCTGAGCCAGCAGCACGCCGTTGGTGGTCAGCGCCATATCCTCGACGCCTGGCAGGGAACTGAGGTCACCGATCAAATCGGCCAGCCCGGCGCGCAGCAGCGGCTCGCCGCCGGTGATGCGCAGCTTCAGCACGCCAAGCTCGAGGAACAGCCGCGCGAGCCGCAAGATCTCGTCAAAGCTCAGACGCTCGGCGGATTTGAGAAAGCGATACTGCTCGTGGAAGCGCTCACGCGGCATGCAATAGGGGCAACGGAAATTGCAACGATCCGTCACGGAGATCCGCAGGTCTCGCAGCGGCCGGTTCAGAGCGTCGGCCAAGCGCCGCCGGCGCGGCACAAGAGGGTAGATGGGTGCGCTATTCATGGATGCAAGGCTAGCAGATCGCGCTCGACTACCACCGGTACAACCGGCTGACGTAGCCCTTGGCAAAATCGGCCGGTCCCGGCGGCAATTCGATGAAGCCGTCGGTCAACGCCAGCGACGCGAAGTCTCCCGAGCCGTTGGTCGGACACGGCGTCGCCCAAGGCCGCGCCCAATCATCGTGCGTGACGCGCACCGGTACGAATCCGGTCACATTCGAGGACCAGCGCAACGGCGCCATCAATGCCACGCGTTCGCTGCCCACGATCGGCACGCCCATGGCGCGGTACAGCGCCGGCACGACATAACGGGCAAGACAGACCAAAGTCGAGACGGGATTGCCCGGCAATGCAAACACCGAGTGGCCAGCGCTCGAGGTTCCATACCACATGGGCTTACCGGGACGCTGCGCAATGCCGTGCAGCACACAGCGCACGCCGATGTCCTCGAGCGCCTCGGGCACGAGGTCGAAGCGTCCCATCGATACGCCGCCGGAGAGAATCAGCACTTCGTGGGTATCCAAGTGCAGTTTGAGCCGTTCGCGCAGCTGCCTGGAATCGTCCGGCACGTGGTCGTCGGCGACGCGGTGGAAGCCACGCTGCCGCAACGCCGCGAACACCGCATAGGCATTGGAGCGCCGGATCTGGTGGGGCGCGATCGGATCGCCCGGCTCGACCAGCTCGTTGCCCGTGGAGACCACCATGATTGCCGGCTGGCTGCTGACGCGTACGCGTGCCATGCCGGCCGAGGCCGCCACGGCAATTTCGGGTGCGCCCAGCACGCTTCCGACCGCGAGCAAAAGCGCTCCCTGGCTGCGATCGCTGCCGCGGCGATGCACATTACCCCACGGTGCCAGAGTCAGACCGTCCTGCAGCTCGACGTAACCATCTACCGTCCGCAATACTTCAACCGGCACGACGATGTCGCAACCGTCGGGTAGCACCGCCCCGGTCATGACTTCGATGCAATGCTCCGCCGAGGCCAAGGCCGTGGGCGCATCGCCCGCCGCCTGGGTGGCCTGTATGCGGAAGCGCCGCCGCCCAGCGACCGCTGCACCCAAGGCGATCGCGACGCCGTCCATGGCGACACGATCAAACGGCGGCTGATCGCGTTCGGCGTAGACATTCTCGCGCAGCACTGCACCGGCGCAATGACCGACCGGCAGCGACTCGATCGGCAGGCAGGCAAGGTGCTCGCCGATGAGTTTTTCCGCTTCCTGGGGGTCGAGCATGCTCGAATGTTACCTCGCGCGTATGCGCTGCGAGCAAGCGCAGCCGCAAGTCCTACGTCCATAGCACTAGATTGCCGTCAGGCCGGTCGCGCGGCGGGCGGTTCGAAAGTGCAGCGCCGCGCCCGGACCGGTAGACTGCCGCGCGGTTGCGCCCGTAGCTCAGTTGGATAGAGCATCAGGCTTCGAACCTGAGGGTCGGGAGTTCGAATCTCTCCGGGCGCGCCAAGTTTTGCACGCCAACGGTACTCCCGTCAGCGCCTCACCGCGATCCCGACCCTGTACTCGCCGGCAGCCGCCGTCTCGGGCTGCCGCGAAGCAGCAGATCCGGCGGCCCCTGGCCGAACAGTCCGATCGTTCCGTGTAGGACAAACACTGACGGAAAATTTTTCATACTCCCACGACCGCTTCGGTCGCCGCTGCTGCTGTCAAACAGTGGCGGTTGTTACAAAGGGTGCGCAGGTTTTTCCGATCGTGGCGCCCGAATACTGGAGACAGCAATGACTGACATGTCAAATTGCATGGTCGGACGCTCGAGTGCCATTGAGGCGGTGCGCAACCTGGTAGAAAAGGTGGCGCCTACCGATGCCACCGTGCTGATCTCCGGCGAGAGCGGCTCGGGCAAGGAGCTGGTCGCGCAAGCCATCCATGCGCGCAGCACTCGCGTCGCCGGCCCGTTTCTCGGCATCAACTGCGGAGCACTGCCGCCGACGCTGATCGAAGCCGAGCTGTTCGGCTTCGAGCGCGGCAGCTTTACCGGCGCCTCGCGCAGCCACGCAGGCGTGGTTGAGCGCGCCTCGGGCGGCACGCTGTTCCTCGATGAGGTCACCGAGATGAGCGCCGATATGCAGACGCGCCTGCTGCGCTTCCTCGAAACGCAGCGCTTCTTTCGCGTCGGCGGTACGCAGGAGCTGCGCACCGATGTGCGCGTGGTCGCGGCCACCAATCGCTCGCCGCTGCAGGCGGTGCGTGACGGTGCGATGCGCGAGGACTTGCTGTACCGGCTGGCGGTATTTCCGATCTCGCTCGCGCCGCTGCGCGAGCGTGGCGACGATGCGGAGCTGTTGGCCGATCATTTCCTTAATCAACTCAACGTGCGCAACGGCAGTTGCAAAACATTCAGCGCCGCTTCGCGGCATACGCTGCGCGATTATCACTGGCCTGGAAATGTGCGTGAATTGAAGAACGCCATCGAGCGGGCCTACATCCTTTGCGAACGGGAGCTGGAGCTGCAGCCGATGAACGTCCATGCGCTGAGCGTCGGTCGCGCCGCGCGCTCGGATGCCGACGGCGGCATTCAGGTGCCGATCGGCTCCTCGTTGGCGCAAGCGGAACGTTGGCTCATCGAAGCCACGCTGGCGCATTGGGCCGGCAACAAGAATCGCGCCGCGAGAACACTGGGATGCAGTTTGAAAACCCTGTATAACAAGCTCGCGGCCTATGAACGGCAGGGTGTCGGAGCGCGGGCGTGATTTATCCCAGGTGCCTTCGCATGTGGCAGCGACACTTTTGACGTTGGCCCGGGGGGGGAGTGAGATCATGTCAAAGATTCTTATCGCCGATGATCATGCGATGGTGCGGGCTGGTCTGCGCCAGTTTCTGGCGGAAGATCGCAGCATCACCGAAATTGGTGAAGCGGCCTCCGGCAACGAGACTCTCGATCAGCTGCGCTCCGGCAGCTGGGACCTCGTGATTCTCGACATCAACATGCCCGATCGCAGCGGGCTCGATATTCTGCGCTACGTGCGCGCCAGTTATCCCGACACGAAAGTGTTGGTGCTCAGCGGCTTTCCTGAGCGGCAATATGCCATCAATGTGCTCAAGGCGGGCGCCGGCGGCTATCTGCCGAAGGAATGCGCTCCGGAAGAGTTGCTCAAGGCGACGCGCGCGGTCATGCAAGGACGTCGCTACGTTAGCGCCAATCTCGCCGAGCTGCTGCTCTCGGACCTGAACGGCGACAATGATCAGCCGCTGCACCGCCGGTTGTCCGAGCGCGAATTCCAGATTTTCTGCAAGCTGGCGGCCGGCCGCGCCGTGTCATCGATAGCCGGCGAGCTTTGCCTCTCGGTCAAGACTGTGAGCACCTACCGCACGCGAATTCTCGAGAAGATGAATCTAGCCACGAACGCCGACATCACCACGTATGCGTTGCGGAATGGGATAATCCAGTGACGGCGGGGTGCGGGGCTGTCTGTGTCCGATTGCGCTCGGTTGCGCTCACCGTGCTTACTGGCGCACTACCGTGGCACTACTGTGATAGTAGGCGCATCGCATGAATGCCTTCGGCTTGCAAACGCGAGCGGACATGGCCCCGCGTAATCTCTCGGTGCTGCTGGTGGAGGATTCGCGGGTTCTGGCCGAGCGGCTGCGCGAGACGCTGCTCAGCGTTCCGGGTGTGCAGCTGGTGGCAACGGTGGACAGCGAGGTCGACGCGGTGGCGGCGCTGAAGCGCCAGCCGGTCGATGTGGTGCTGCTCGATCTGCATCTGCGCCAGGGCACCGGCTTCGGCGTTCTGCGCGCAATCCCGAGTGAGCAGGCGAATAAGACGGTCGTCATCGTCTTGACCAACTACGACCTGGCCGAATACCGGCGCGCCGCGGCAGCACTGGGTGCGCGGTATTTTCTCGACAAGCTGCGCGATTTCGACCGCCTGCCGACACTGCTGCAGCAGATCGGCGCCGAGCTGCCTGGCGCGCCCGCTGCGCCGGATGCGCCGGAGCGCGATAAGCTCAACTGACGCGGTCAGTTCACTGCGATGGTGGCCGCGGCAGCGGCAGCGGGCGCGGGCGGGCGCAGTATCAACGCCAGTGGCAAGCGCGCCCGCAATTGTGTACCGCTCGGTGACACGGGCTCTATATCCAGAGTGCCGCCGAAGCTGCGTACGCGGTGGCGCATGGTCGCCAGACCGTGCGAACCCACAGCGTCGCGGCGTTCGCTGGCGATGCCACGGCCGTTATCCGCCACCAGCACCGTAAACTCAGTATCCGTCATCGCGATTTCGACCCTGACCTGGCTTGCGTGCGCGTGCTTGACGATATTGGTGAGCGCTTCCTGTACCAGCCGAAACACCATGATCGCGGCATCGTCGGCCAGCGGCGGTTCGATCTCAGGATAGGATTCGGTGTAATGCAGGCCGGCACGGTTGCAGGTCTCCTGAGTGATCCAGCGCACCGCCGGCAATAGTCCCATATTGTCGAGCAGTGTCGGGCGCAGGCTCTCGACGATGCGTCGCTTGAAGTCAACGCCATCATCCAAAACTTTCAGCACTCGGGTCCAACGCGTCTGGATGTCCGGATCCATGGCGGTCGGAGAGCGCTTCTGCAGCCAAGACACGTCCATTTTTACGGCGATCAGCAGGCCGCCGAGCTCATCATGCAGCTCGCGCGCCAGCGCGGCTTTTTCCTTTTCCGAGAGCTGCTGCAGATGGCTCGATAGCGCGGACAGCTCGGCGGTACGGCGCCGCACTCGCCGCTCGAGCTCCTCGTTCTCGTTGGCGAGCTGCTCGGTCAGTTCGGCGCGTCGCCGCGCCTGGCGTGCAAGCAGCGAGGCGGAGACGATCAGCAGAACGATATTGAGCAATGCGACGCCGCCCATCAGCGCCCGCGACACCAGCCGCAGACGCTCGGCGCGCGTAATCTCGCTATTCACCTCGTTGCGCTCAGCCTCGCGCAGCTCCACTGCCCCGGCGCGAATATCGTTCATGGTGCTGCTGGCGAGATCCGTGCGCACCAGCGCCGTGGCCTGCTCGGGGCCCTGTGAGCCGTAGAGCTCGAGTGACGCACTGAGCTCGGCCAGTTTGGCACCGATCAACACGCGCAGGTGCCGCAAGGTGTTGCGTTGCTCGTTGCTGCCAAGCGGCCGATCATCGCTGTCGCGGAACTGATTGCCGAACTGATCGAGGGTCGGCTCGATTCGGTCGCGTGCGCTCTGATAGGGTTGAAGATACTTGGCATCGCCGGTCAGCAGATAGCCGCGTTGACCCGCCTCGGCCTGCGACAGCTGTTCGAGCAGCTCGGCCAGCAGGATCTGTCGCCTTTGCGATAGCGCGATGCGGTCGTCGATCTGCTTCTGTCCGCTTTGCGCGATTTCGGCGATGATCACCAGCGCCGCCAGCAATAAAAACGCGATCGACAAGGCGATTGCGCGTGTGAATCGGCTGGAAGTGGTCATGGCGTCGTGGCTGTGAGCCTCATCCTACAGCGCTTGCGGCGCCACGCGGACAATATAGACCAATACACAATGGCATGCTCAATCTGCGGCCAATGGCAATGGGTCTGCAGGAGCAAAAAATGCTGTACTACGCTGCGGCATTTTTCATCATCGCCATCATCGCCATCATCGCTGCGGTGCTCGGCTTCGCCGGGGTGCCCAGGGCGGCAAGCGTGGCAGGCGCGCGCTGTACAATTGCGTCAGTGAGCAACGAATTGAACGACATTACTTGGAGAAAGATCGCATGAACGCGAATTCAAATGACACGGGTGAGACTCTGCACCACGCCGGCAGGCCAGCGGCCGGCGATTTTCGCCGGCGAGCCGGCAATGTAAGGGACTACGCCAGCGATGAGATGCGAGCCTTTCTGGCCGACGTCGAGGATCTCGTCAAGCGGGTCGGAAACGTATCGGATGCCGAGGTCGCGCGGGCGCGCGCCAAGGTCATGGGTGCACTCAGCGATGTGCGTCGTCTGGCAAGCGATAGCAGCGATTCGTTGCGCGAGCATGCGCGGCTAGCGGCCGATCAGGCCGAGCAATACGTGCACGAGCGGCCATGGACCTCGATCGGATTGGCCGCGGCAGTCGGGCTGATCATCGGGGTCGGCGTCACCGCCATATCCGCGCGCCGTTAGCCCTCGGAGCGCTGTGCTGCTGACCGCAGGGGCATGGCGGCATCGATGGTCTGCTGGCCGCTCGTGCCGCTGACCGCGCAGTCACCGCACAGTCGTAAATCGCTACCTGGTGCGCAGAATTAGTCACTAACTGTTGGTAATAATTACTTACATTAACGACAGGGGGAAGGGGTGCGGCTATGCCTGCCAATCTCAGCAGTTCCGAATCTGACCGGATATATCCGTTTTTGCGCGAAATCGCCGAGATGCGCCGTCGTGCGCGCCAGCATATGCAGGCAGGCTCGATCGCTGCGGGTGAGACCGCTGCGCCGCCAACGGTATTGCGTCTGCTGCAGGAGGCACTTGCCAAAGAATTGATCTGCGTGTCGCGCTATCGGCGGCACTCGGCGATGTCGGGCATGGCGGTGGCCCAGTCAGTGCGGGACGAATTTTTCAAGTATGCGCAGGAGCAGCAGAGCCATGTCGAGCTGCTCGCGCGGCGTATCGCCCAGCTGGGGGGCGAGCCCAACTTGACCGTACAGCAGGCGCCTGCAGTCACTGATCTCGAGGGCGTCGAAGCCGAGGCGCTGGCCGACATACTCGAAGAAGCACTCATCGCCGAGCAAATTGCGATCGGAAGCTATCGCGAGATCGTGCAATACCTGGGCGCAAGCGACCCCCTCACCCGCGAGCTGCTGGATGCGATACTGGCGGCGAACTCACGCATGCCGAGGAGTTGGCCCAAATGCGCGCCGACATTTTGCACCGCGATCGCATCGCCAGCGGGACGACGATTAGCCGTCTGCTGCAGCTGGAACTGCAATGACGCGCGCGGCGGCTGCGCGCCCAATGCACCCGGCTCGCCCAAGCCTCCCCGCGCGCCGCGGCTAATCGGCCGCGTCCTCCCCCGCCAACGCCGTGGCGCACTCCCAGTCACTTGGATGGTGCGTGGAGGCACACCCCTGCGCGTTTGCGGGTCAATGGCTGACCCGACTCTGGTTGCTGCGATGCGGCAGCCGGGGGATCGACACCTCCTCAGGGCACGCGCCCGCGGCTTCGGATTGGAGCCCAACCCCTGATAGAGAAAAGAAAAATGCATGTGCGCGGCCCAGCGGACCACCGCCGGGAAAACGGCGTCCGCTCGCTGGCATATCCGTTGCATCTTTCAAGTCACAGGCGATTTCGTCTGCAAGTGCGGCCTGACTCAGGCCAACGGCAACGCTGTCGGCAATAGCGCTCACCTCACACCCCCGCGGTGAGCGCCGAATGCCGGCAGCGTCTTTTTTCCCCAATGCGTTCGCGATGTACCGGCTGGCCCCGATGCTAAAGTGATCGTTTTGATGCTTTCGGGGAATCGCATTTGCCGCAGAGTCGCTCGCGCAAGGGGCCGCGTTTCCTCGAAGTGAAGTTACAGGGCGTGCGACTCAGGCGCGGGTCTCGCACGATACTGCGCGGCCTCGACTGGCACATCCAGCCCGGTCAACGCTGGGTGCTCACTGGCGCCAACGGCGCCGGCAAGACTCAATTGCTCAAGCTACTGGCGGGCGATGTCTGGCCGACGCCGAGCCGCGCAGGGCGGCGGTGGTATCGCTGCGGCTCCGAGTGCTTCGATGATCCCTACGGCATCAAACAGCAGATCGCCTACCTCGGCGCCGAGCGGCAGGACCGCTACGAGCAATATGAGTGGAACCATCGCGTCGAAGTCGTGGTCGCCACCGGCCTGCATCGCACCGACATTCCGCTCGCGCCGCTCACTGCGCCGGATAGGCGCCGGGTCGCTCGACTGCTATCGAGACTGCGGATCGCAGCGCTGGCGCGGCGGAACTTTCTGACGCTGTCGTACGGCGAACGGCGGCTGGTGCTGCTGGCGCGCGCGCTGGCTTCGCGGCCTAAGCTATTGCTGCTCGATGAGCTGTTCGCGGGACTCGATGCCGACAATCGCGCACGTGTGGCACAGGGCTTGCGCCGGCTCAGCCGCTCGGCGCTGCCGTGGGTGCTCACGACTCATCGCCCGGAAGACGTGCCGGTCTTTGCGACCCATCGGTGCCGTCTCGAGCGCGGCAAAATCGTCGCGAAGTCCAGGCTCTCGGGGCGGGCTCGTCAGGTCAGCCGCAGCGCCAGCGGGGCTGGGCGCAGCCGCGCGGCGCAGTCGCCGCCGTTGGCGGCGCCGAACACCCGGCGTGCGGCCCTGATATCGCTGCGTCACGCCAGCGTGTGGCGCGAGGGTGCTGCCGCACTGCGCGATGTCTCGCTCGACATCTGCCGCCGTGAATGTTGGGTCGTGCATGGGCCGAACGGCGGTGGCAAATCGAGTTTCATGCAATTGCTGTACGGCGAGCTGGGCGTGGCGCATGGCGGCAGCATCAAACGCGCCGGCATAACCTCCGGCGTGCCTCTGCAGGTCTTCAAACGCCACGTCGGGTTCATTGCGCCGGAGCTGCAGGCGATGTATCCGCGTCATATGCGCGTCGTCGATCTGGTAGCCTCCGGCCTGTATGCGAGCATCGGCCTGAATCAGAGCCTGCGCGCCAGCATGCGGCGGCGGGCGCTGCGCGCCCTACGTCGGGTGGATGCCGCGGCATTAGCTGCCAGAACGCTGCGTACGCTGTCCTATGGACAGTCCAGAAGAGCGCTGTTCGCGCGCGCATTGGTCAACGAGCCTGATATCCTGCTGCTCGATGAGCCCTATGCTGGCCTGGATGCGCGCACGCGCACGGCGCTGCGCTCGCGGGTGGAGCGCGCGATCGCCGCTGGCGCGACCGCAGTCATGACGACCCATCACCTGGACGAGTGGCCGTTGCGCGCGACGCATGAGCTCGAGCTCGCGGGCGGCCGCGTGCGCTATTGCGGCCCGGTGCGCCGGGCGCCGCCGCGCGCCATCGCGGGGCCTCGATGAACCGGCCGGCGATGCGCTGGGCGCTCGGCGCGTTGCTATTGCTTGCGGCGGCTCTGATCGGCGTCTGGCGTCTGTCCGCTCGCCAGCCAGAGGAGCCGCGCGTCGCGGTCGGCGGTGGCGATGCCGGAGGTCTGCCGCGGGCGCGGCCTGAGGATCAACACTTCGATGCGGTCGCGCTCGAGCGCATCGTGCAAGACGGCGCGGCCGATGCGCTGCAGGTGCTGGTGATCATGCGCAACGGCGAAGTCGTCTTCGAACGCTACGAGCGCGGCATCACGCCGGAGACGATGATCGATTCGGGCCCTTTCGCCGAGGTGCTGGTCGCACTGCTCGGTGGCGTGGCGGCGCAGGAGGGGACGTTGTCCATGCCGGTCATGCACGGATTCGAGCCGAGCGCACTGCGAGTGGCGATCGAGACGGGCACCGAGCAGCGCTATGAGCTCTATCTGTCGCGGCATCTGTGGAGGCCCGTGAACGCCGCTGCGGCCTGGATTGCATTGCCGGCGAGCGGTGCGGCGACGCCGGCGGACTGCTGTTTTCATGCACGCGTGCTCGACTGGATGCGCATCGCCAGCCTGCTGGTCGACGGCGGTCGGTTCGAGGGCAAGCAGATCGTGCCGGCGGCGTGGCTGCAGCGCATGACGCAACCGAGTGCGGCCGACGAGGCTCGCGGATTCGGCGTCGAGCTTGCCGCGTCGGCGCGTGGCGCCGAGCCGTTCGCAGCCCAGGGGGTGTTCTTTCTGCGTGGGCTATCGCGCTGGCGACTGTGGCTCGTACCGGCGCTGAAACTGGCCGTGCTGTTCGGTGCCGCGGCCCCGAGCGCCTCGGCACCGGCTACAGCCGCGCCAGCGCCGACGGGACCGGCATCCGCGGCTACGTCGCAGACGTGGGATGAAACGCGCATTCCCAATCTCGTCATCCGAGCGCTGTCGGATCGGCCGCCGCAGCCCGGCGATGCCACCGATTTGCGGCGACTGGTTCCCGGTCACTGACTCGACTTAGAGCTAGACGGCATTGCGCGCTCTGTTCCTCGTCTGCGTTATCGATGTGCTCGGTTTCGGCATTCTGATTCCGTTGATTCCTTATATGGCGACCCGCTTCGGTGCGCCGGCCGCCTTAATCACCCCCATCCTCGGCATCTACTCGTTGTTTCAGCTGCTGGCGGCGCCGATTTGGGGCGCGCTCAGTGACCGCTATGGACGCCGCCCGATTCTCATCACAAGCATGCTGGGCGCCTGCGCTTCCTATCTGCTGCTGGCCTCGACCGCCACCCTGACTATGCTGTTTATTGCACGCGCCATCGCGGGCTTCATGGCCGGCAACCTCGCGGCCGCGATGGCCTACGCGTCGGACATCAGCACGCCGGCCGACCGTGCGCGCAGCCTCGGGTTGGTCGGAGCGGCGATCGGTATCGGCTTCATGCTCGGGCCGGCCATCGGCGGCGCACTGGCCGGCGAGCATCTGGAAAACGCGAATTTCTTGCGTCCGGCGCTGCTCTCAGCCGCGCTGAGCGTGATCGCCATGCTGCTGGTTGTGTGGCTCCTGCCCGAGAGCCACAGCGCGCAGCGGCGCGCCGCGCATGCGCTCGAGGCGCGCAGTTCGCGCCTCACGCTGCTACGCGAGCGGCCGGTGCTGCGCTGGCTGACCTTAAGCGCGCTGTTTGTGACCTTTTCGCAATCGACGCTCGATTCGACTTTCGCGATCTGGGCCATGGACCGCTATCATTTGGGTCCGCGCTCGGTCGGCCTGGCGCTGCTGGCATTGGCGGTTGTCGCCATCGGCATGCAGACCATCGGCGTGCGCCGGCTGGTACCGCGCCTCGGAGAATACCGTCTGACCTGGGTCGGTATCGCCTGCTGGGTGTGCGGCATGTTGGTGGTCGCTGTCTCCAGCAGCCTGCCGTGGGCGCTGCCCGGACTGGTGCTGTGCGGACTGGGCGCCGGGGCGTACACGCCAAGCGGTTCCGCCTTGGCCTCACATGAGGCGCGGGCGCATGAGCGCGGGGCAGTGCTGGGCACTTATCAGCTTGGGACCTCGCTGGCGCGAGTCATCGCCCCGTTCGTGTCGGGCGCAATATTTCAGCATTTTGGCCCGGGCGCGCCTTTTCTGCTCGGCGCATTGGTGACGCTGCAAGCGGCATGGTGCATGCTGGCGGCACAACGCCGGCATCGCGACCGCGATCGGGCCGGTGCACCGTCAGGCAAGGACCATCCCACATGAATGCAGGCCTGTACGCGCTGGGCGAGCGATGTCCGCAGACCGCGGGGGAAGACTTCTACGTTGCCAGCGGCGCACGACTGATCGGCTCGGTAATACTGCGCGCCGGTGCCAGCGTATGGTTCAACTGCGTGCTGCGCGCGGACGATGAGATCATCGAGATCGGTGCGGGCAGCAATGTGCAGGATGGCAGCGTCATTCATGCCGACCCCGGCTCGCCCACGGTGATCGGGCGCAATTGCACCATCGGACACATGGTCATGTTGCACAGCTGTCTGATCGGCGATGAGACGCTGATCGGCAACGGCGCCATAGTGCTGGACCGCGCGCGCGTCGGCCGCAACTGCATCATTGCCGCAGGCGCGCTGATTCCACCGGACCGTGAGATCGCCGACGGCTCGGTGCTCATGGGGGCGCCCGCAAAGCTGGTGCGCAGCGTCACGCCGGTTGACTTGGCGATGATCGCCCAGGGCGCGGCCCACTATCAGGCGCGGATGCAATCTTACCGGCGCGAGCTGCAGACCATCGCGGCTCGAACGGCCGGCAGCAGCACCGGCAGCTGAGCATCGCGACGCTCTCGCACCGTGCTGTGCCGCCGCGGCTCTAGTGCTTGAGGGGCTTTTTGAGGAAGTCTTCCCGGCTGGCAGAATGCACACTGACGTGCAGCGACTCCCGACCCCGAGCAAGCGTCAAAGCCACCTGCGTGCCCGCCGCCCCGGTACTCCAAACGCCTCGCAGGAATTGCGGCAGTGAGGACACGCGCTGGCCTGCCACCTCGACGATTGCGTCCCCCAGATGCAACCCGGCCCGATGCGCCGGACCGTCGCGCGTCAGACCGGCGACGATGACGTGGTCGGCCTGCTCGGCTGTATAGATACCAAGCCACGGCCGTGGCTGGCGCCGTGGATGGCCGATTTCGATCATGTCCTGCAGTACCGGTGCGAGCAGGTCAACCGGCACGAACATGTTGGCATCGAAGCGCTCCTGCGCCATCGATTCCTCGACGAAAAGCGAGCCGATCCCGAGCAGCCGCCCATCCTCGCCCACCAGGGCGGTACCTCCCCATTGCGGGTGCGGCGGGGCGG
>JGI12269J14319_10000411_pt1 | contig 40758 bp, 45 predicted proteins | sample PeaSoiSIISIP2007_FD_14319 | JGI IMG/M metagenome (IMG submission 14319)
CATTCGCCTGACGCGTGAACCGGGTCAGGACGCTCAAGTCGTACGACTCGAGCAGATTGCCGACACAGGCGGCAATGATGGCTACATTCCCCGGCTTCATCATCCCTAGCTGGCCGGGCCGTTGAGCACGCGCAGCAGCGCCGTGAGCGAGTCGATGGGGGCGGCGCAAACACTGCCGCGGCACACGTACGCCAGGGCGCCGTAGCCGGCTGTTTTGGAGGCGATGGATGGCGGTAGCCCGGTCAGCTCGGACGGTACCGCGATCGTCCAGCGGCGCGGAGCAAATACGGCGGTGAGTTGCCTGTGCCAGGGCTCGATCATGGCCGGCTCGCCCCGCAGCAGTACGATCTGCGGTGGATCGAGGTACTCCTCGAGCGCCTGCAGCATGCTGGCGTGGGTCTCGGGATTGGCCTCAAGCGCCGGCCACGCGGCGCGCAGTGTGCGCTCGGCCGCCTGCAGATAACGAGGCTCGCCGAGCAGATACCCCAAGCGCAGCAACGAGCGCGCCGCCGCAGCGTTGCCGGCCGGGATGGCCTCGTCGCCGAAAGATTTCGGGCGACTGATCAGCGCTTCATGATCATCGGCCGTAAAGAAAAATCCGCCCGAATGCGAATCCTCGAAGTGTCGCAGCAGGATCTCGGTCAGCTCGATCGCCCAGTTGAGCTCTTCGAGTCGGAAGCGCACGCCCTGCAGCTCGAGAATGGCCTCGAGCAGCCAGGCATAGTCGTCGAGGTAGGCATCGAATTGCGCCAGACCGCCGACGCTCGTGGCGAGCAGGCGACCGTCGCGCCAATGCACGCGCTTGAGGAAGCGCAGCGCCGCCGTGGCCGCGACCGCATAATCGTCGCGTCCGAGGCATCGCGCCGCGGTCGACAGTGCGCTGATGGCAAGCGCATTCCAGCTGCACAGCACCTTGTCGTCGAGTCCCGGTCGCTCGCGAGCGCAGCGCTGCTGCAACAACTTGAGACGCGCGCTGGCGAGCGAGCTGCGCACCTGCTCGGCCCCGAGTGGCTCGGAGCCGATGAGCCGCTCGAGGCTGCTACTGACGCGCAGATGCCACCGGCCTTCGAAGTTCGGCCCCTGGTCCAGGCCGAAACGCGGCGCGAACACCGCCCACTCCCGCCCGTCCAGAGCCTGCTGCACGGCCTGGCGCTGCCAGAGGTAGAAGGCGCCTTCGTGACCTTCGGAGTCGGCATCCAGGCTCGAATACAGCCCGCCCTCGCCATTGGCGAATTCGCGCAGCATCCAGTCGGCCGTCTGGCTGGCGGTTTCGGCGAAACAACTCTGGCCGCCGGCCGCAGCCGCCTCGGCGTACACAGCCAGCAGCAGGGCGTTGTCGTACAACATCTTCTCGAAATGCGGTATTTCCCAGCGCTCATCGACCGAATAGCGGAAGAAGCCGCCGCCGAGCTGATCGAACAGGCCGCCCTCCGCCATGCTCTTGAGCGAGTGCTGCACCATCTCCAGCGCCTGCAGGTCGGCGTCGGCGCGCGCGACGCTGGCGTGCCAGTCGCGCAGCAAGCGCGACAGTGCCGTGGTGTGCGGAAATTTCGGCGCCGCGCCAAAGCCGCCGTACTGGCGATCGAAGCTGTGCGCCAAGCGGGCGCGGCAGCTGCGCAGCGGCTGGGCATTGAGTGCCGCGACATCGGCCGGGTTCGGGTTGAGCTCACCGAGCGCGGCGACGATGCGGGCGGCACTGTGCCGCAGCGCCTCAAGGTGCTCGTGATAGTAGCTCGCGACCCGCCGCAGCACGTCCGCGAACGAGGGCAGTCCGAAGCGCGCTTCGCGCGGGAAGTAGGTTCCGCCGAAGAAAGGCCGCTGATCCTGGTGCATCAGAAACATCGTCAGCGGCCAGCCCCCAGCGCGGCCGGTCAGCATCTGCTGGCTGAGCTGGTAGATGCGATCGAGATCGGGGCGCTGCTCGCGGTCGACCTTGATGTTGACATAGAGCCGGTTCATCAGCGCCGCGGTCTCGGTATCCTCAAACGATTCGTGCGCCATCACGTGGCACCAGTGGCAAGCGGCATAGCCGATCGACAGCAAAATGGGCTTGAGTTCGCGCCGTGCCAGCTCGAGCGCCTCGTTGCCCCAGGGATACCAGTCCACCGGATTGAATGCGTGCTGCCGCAGGTACGGGCTCGCCTGATTCGCGAGCCGATTCGGCCGCAGCGGAGCCTGCTCGTCCATTGGGGGCCGGCGGATTTCCAGTAATAATGGCGCGCCACTATAACGGAACACACCCACGCGTGATGTCAGTCGAGGTTGACTCTGAGAGCGCCCCGGGCCCCGCAGCCGGCCTGCCGCTGCTGCGCCTCAAGCGCGGGGAGGACCGCCGGCTGCGAGCCGGGCACCTGTGGGTGTTCTCCAACGAGGTGGACAACGATGCCACACCGCTGACGGCGTTCGCGGTCGGCGCCCTGGTACGGGTGCTGTCGGATCGCGATCAGTTTCTCGGCTACGCCTACGTCAATCCGCATGCATTGATCTGCGCGCGCATATTGAGTCGCAGCCCGGTGCATCCGCCCGATCGATCGCTGCTGGTCCATCGGCTCAAGGTCGCTCTCGCCTTGCGCGAACGCCTCTACAGTGCGCCGTACTACCGCTGGGTGTTTGGTGAATCCGATGGCCTGCCCGGCCTGGTGTTGGACCGATACGGTGAAATCCTCGTCGGTCAAATCGCCACCGCCGGCATGGAGGCGATGCGCTGCGAAATCGAGGCCGCGATCGCCTGCGTTATGCAGCCGCGCGCACTGGTCTGGAAGAACGATGGCAGCGCGCGTGAGCTCGAGCAGCTGCCGCGCCAGCTGCTGACACCGATCGGTCGAGCGCCGGAGGAGCTGCAGGTGCTCGAACTGGGTCTCAACTTCACGCTGCCGCTGGTGTCGGCGCAAAAGACCGGCTGGTTCTATGACCAGCGTGCTAACCGCGAGCAGTGGCGCAGTATGATCGCACCGGGCGCGCGCGTGCTCGATGTGTGCAGCTACGCGGGCGCCTGGGCCATCGTCGCCTTGTCGCGCGGGGCGGCCAGCGCTCTGTGCGTCGATGCATCGGCGGCGGCCTTGGCGGTGGCGGCCCGCAATGCGTCCGCCAACGGCGTTGCGATCGGGACTCGGTGCGGCGATGCGTTCGAAGTGCTCGACGAGCTGGTGCGCGGCGGTGAGCACTTCGATGCGATCGTGCTCGATCCGCCGGCGTTCATCAAGCGCAAAAAGGACATCGCGCGCGGCCAGGCTGCCTATCGCAAGCTCAATCAGCTGGCCATGCGGCTGCTGGAACGCGACGCCTTGCTCGTGAGCTGTTCGTGTTCCTATCATCTGGCTGCCGACGAGCTGCTCGGACTGATCCAATCGGCGGCGCGGCACACTGGCCGGTTCGTGCAGATCCTCTACAGTGGTGGCCAGGCACCGGACCATCCGCTGCACCCGGCGATTCCCGAGACGCGCTACCTCAAGGCCTTCTTCTGTCGCGCGACGCGCGAATGAGCGCTTGACCGGCACAGCAGCAGCTGCCGCAACCCGCTAGAATTGCCGGATGCTTCGCTACCCTCATATCGACCCGATCGCCGTGAGCCTGGGGCCGGTGCGCATCCACTGGTACGGCATCATGTATCTGGTCGGCTTCGCCGCTGCCTGGTGGCTCGCACGGCGGCGCGCCGCGCAGCCAGCTTCCAGCTGGAAATCCGTGGACGTCGACGACTTCGTGTTCTACGCCATGCTCGGTGTGATCCTGGGCGGCCGCATAGGTTACGTGTTCTTCTACGGTCTGCCGCTGTGGCGCGCGGATGCGCTTTATCCGCTCAAGATCTGGGAAGGCGGCATGTCTTTTCACGGCGGGCTATTGGGCGTGATCACCGCCGCCGCGATCTTCGCGCGTCAGCGCGCGCGGCGCCTCGGCGACGTATTCGACTTCGCCGCGCCATTGCCGGGCGTGGGCATATTTTTCGTGCGCATCGGCAATTTCATCAACGGCGAGCTCTGGGGCCGGCCCACGGACGTGCCATGGGCGATGCTCGTGCCTGACCCTAACGGCGGCCCCGCCGTGGCGCGCCATGCCTCGCAGCTCTACGAGGCTACGCTCGAAGGACTGGTGCTGTTCATCATACTGTGGCTGTACAGCAGTCGACCGCGGCCGCGCTACGCACCATCGGGCCTGTTTCTGATCTGCTACTCGGTGGCGCGCATTGCCGTGGAGTTCGTACGCGAGCCGGACGTGCAGATCGGTTACCTCGCCGGGGGCTGGTTCACGATGGGTCAGTTGCTGTCGCTGCCGATGCTGATTCTCGGCATCGCGATGTTGCTGACTGCATACCGCCAGCGCAGCTCATCGGGCAATTTTGTGCCGGCGACGTGATAGGGCGGGGCAGTCCATGGATCAGGCCTACCTAAGCCTGCTGCGGGAGATCCTCGAGCATGGCGCCCGGAAAGCTGATCGCACGGGTACCGGAACCCTGTCGGTGTTTGGTCGCCTGTTGCGCCACGATCTTCGCGACGGCTTCCCGCTGCTCACGACCAAGCGGCTGCACGTCAAGTCGATCGTATATGAACTGCTGTGGTTTCTCGGCGGTGGCACCAACGTCCGTTTCCTCAATGAGCACGGCGTGTCGATCTGGGACGAATGGGCCACGCCGGACGGCGAACTCGGCCCGGTGTACGGCGCGCAATGGCGCGCCTGGAGGACGCCTTCGGGCGACACCGTCGACCAGGTCGCGGCGCTGATCGAGCGCATTCGCAGCAAGCCCGACAGTCGCCGGCACATCATCAGCGCCTGGAACGTCGCGGATCTGCCGGATGAAGCAAGATCGCCCCAGCTCAACGTTGCCGCAGGCAAAATGGCGCTGGCTCCCTGTCACGTCATCTACCAGTTCTACGTACTGGACGGCTCCTTAAGCTGCATGCTCACTCAGCGCAGCTGCGATGTATTCCTGGGCCTGCCCTACAATGCCGCCAGCACCGCCTTGCTGACCTGTATGGTCGCGCAGCAGTGCGATCTTGAGCCGGGCGAGGTCATTTACGCCTTAGGTGACGCGCACCTGTACTCGAATCACCTCGAGCAGGCTCGATTGCAGATTGCGCGCGTGCCGCGAGCACTGCCCCGATTGCTGCTCAAGCGCAGGCCGGAATCGATACTCGACTATCGATTCGACGACTTCGAGATCGTGGGATACGAGCCGCATGCGCATATTGCAGCACCGATTGCCAAGTAGGCGCGCGCGCCCGTATGCCGCGCTGGATCGAGAGTTTGCCGCGGGACCCGGTTTTCTTGCCGCAGTCAACGCGGCTGCTGCACTGAGGCGTTCAAGGCCGCGGCGAGTCCCGCATTGCCGTTGAGCAGTGCCTCCCAGGTGAGTTCCTGGCCCTTGCGCTTGCCTTTGGCCGTGAGCTTCAGGCCCTCAGGCGTCAGCGTCACGATATAGGGTTTGCCACCGACGCTGATTTCGCGTTTCAACGGCTTTTCCAATCGGGTAGTCATAACACCTCATTCCATGCACTGGCTCAGTGGATATTCTTCACAGCCTGCCGGCAACGCAACGCGCGCTCGGACGCGGTTGAGCCGCATCGGTGACGATCAACTTCTCAGCCATCTTCATCGCAGACTGTCCTGGATGTCACGTGCGACGCGCAGCTCGGCAACCGTCGCTTGTGGAGCCTGCGCGCGCTGCGCTGGATCGCTTATTCGCAGCACGGCGGATGGATGCGCTGTCGCGAGCCCGAGTTGGCCCGCGCCGCGGCACACGATGATCGTCCACCGGCGCCTCGCATGTTCTGTACAATTCGCAACCGCCACATGAACAGATGCCGAGAATGAACCTGGCACGTAACAAACAGCGTCGGGCCGAGCATAAACCTGCTGCCAAGCGAAAAGCCAATTCACAAATCGTACCGGCCGTTGCGGCGCGGCCGGACATGCTGCGAGTGCGCCGTTCGAGGCTGCACGGCCGCGGCGCATTTGCGCTGCGCCGCATACGCAGGGGTACGCGCATTATCGAGTACCTCGGCGACCGCGTGTCGCACGGCGAAGCGGATGAGCGCTACCGCGACAAGGCGCTCGACGACAGTCACACTTTCCTGTTCATCGTCGATCGCGCCATCGTGATCGATGGCGGCGCCAATGGCAACGACGCCCGGTTCATCAACCACTCCTGCGATCCCAACTGCGAGTCCGTGATCGACGATCGTCGGGTATTCATCGAGGCGATTCGCACCATTCAGCCGGGCGAGGAGCTCACCTACGACTACCAGATCGGGCGCGACAAGCAAGATCCACCGAACGTCGATGTAATCTTCGCCTGCCGCTGCGGCGCGCGCAGTTGTCGCGGCTCGATGCTCTGGCCCGCCAGGCGCAAGTCACGTTCGAAGGCAACGTGAAGACGCAGCAGCTATCGCGCGCGGCGGTAATCGGTGCCATGGGCGTCGTCTACGGCGATATCGGCACCAGTCCCCTGTATGCGCTCGAGGCATCGCTGCACGCTGCCGGCCCGCCACTGCAGCGCCTGGCCATATTGGGCGTGCTATCGCTGATTTTTTGGAGCTTGCTGGTCGTGGTCACGCTCAAGTACGTGGTGCTGATCATGAGCGCCGATAACGAGGGTGAGGGCGGCATCTTGTCGCTGTTCGCGCTCGTGGAACGCACTTTGACGGCCGGTACCCGCTGGCAGCGCATCATCGTCATGCTGGCAGCACTCGGGGCGGCGCTGTTCTATTGCGATGCGCTCATCACGCCGGCGATATCCGTGTTGAGCGCGGTCGAGGGGCTCGAGAATCTCAATCCTGCCATGGCGCAGGCGGTCGTGCCCGTCACGCTGCTGATCATCATCGCTCTGTTCGCGATCCAGCATCGCGGCACCGAGCGCGTCGGCCGACTGTTTGGTCCGATCATGGTGTTGTGGTTCGTGGTGCTCGCGGTCACCGGCTTGTGGGCCCTGAAGCAGCAGCCGTCGGTTCTGGTGGCCTTGAGTCCGAGCTATGGATTATGGCTGCTGCTGCAGCGCCCCGGAGTCGCGCTGGCGATACTCGGCGGCGTGTTTCTCGCCATGACCGGCGGTGAGGCGCTTTATGCCGACATGGGACACTTCGGCAAGAAACCGGTGCGGGTCGCCTGGTTTGCAGTGGTCTGGCCGTCGCTGGTGCTCAATTACTTCGGGCAGGGCGCGCTGATTCTCGCCAAGCCCGAAGCCGCGCATCTGCCGCTCTACCAGCTGGTGCCGGTCGCCGTTCTGCCGCTGATGGTGCTGCTCGCGACCGCGGCCACCATCATCGCCTCACAGGCTACGATCACCGGGGCATTTTCGGTCACGCGCCAATGCATCCAGCTCGATCTGCTGCCGCGGCTGCGCATTCGGCAGACATCGGCGCACGAGCACAGCCAGATCTACGTGCCGGCAGTGAACTGGCTGGTGCTGCTCGCAGTGTGCACGTTCGTTCTGGGGTTCCGCTCCTCGGACGCGCTTGGCGCGGCTTACGGGGCGGCCGTGGCCGGAACGATGTTCATCACGACGCTGCTCGGCGCGCAGCTCTCGCTAGCCCAGTGGCGCTGGCCGCACTGGCGTGCGGCGGCGACGTTTGGTCCGTTGATGCTGGTCGATTTGATCTATCTGACGGGCAATCTGACGAAATTTACGCAAGGTGCGTGGGTGCCGCTGACGCTCGCGACCATCCTGTTCTCTATTTTCATGATCTGGCGCGGCGGGCGACGTCTGTTACGTCGGGCGCTGCGCGCGGTGGCGGTACCGCTGTCGCAGCTGCCGAGTCTGCTGGCCGATGTCCCGCGTGTACCCGGTACCGCGGTGTTCCTCGCCAGCGACCCTGACCGCGTGCCGACCGCACTGCTGCGCAATCTCGAGCACAATCATGTCGCTCACGAGCGCATCGTATTCCTGAATGTCGAGATCATGCGTACGCCGCGCCAGGATCCGACCGATCGGGTCCGCATCGCCGTGCTGATGCCGGAGATCTATACCATCACGGCGCGCTTTGGCTTCATGGAGACTCCGGATGTCAGCGAGGCGCTCAAGCAATGTCGCGTGCGCGGCCTGAAGCTGTTCGGCCAGGACTGCTCTTTCTTTCTCGGCTGGCATCTGGTCGCGCCGCGGCCGCGCGGTGGCTACGAGGGCGTGCGCCGCCGGCTGTTCGCCTGGATGCAGCGAAGCAATACGCAGGCGGTCGAATTCTTCCGCATGCCCGAACGGCGCGTGATCGTGCTGGCCACGCAGGTCGAGCTCTGAGCAGTGGCGGCGCGCATCGCGCTCGTGGTGGCCATGGCGGATAACGGCGTCATTGGAGATGGCGGCAGACTGCCGTGGCACCTGCCCGATGATCTCAAGCACTTCAAGGCGATCACTCTCGGCAAGCCGGTGCTCATGGGGCGTCGCACTTACGAATCGATCGGCCGAGCGCTGCCCGAGCGGCGCAATCTGGTGCTGACGAGCGGCACTACGCCGCTGCCGGCGGGGGTCGAGACCGTGACGAGCATCGAGGCGGCGCGGGCCCGGGTGCCGGACGCCGCGGAGCTTTGCGTCATCGGCGGTGCAACGCTGTATGCGCAGTCGCTGCCGTTGGCGTCCCGCATCTACCTGACGCGCGTGCATGGCGCGGTCCGCGGCGATGTGCGCTTTCCGGCGTGGGATGCCGCGCTCTGGCGCGAGATCGAGCGGCGCGAGCATCCCGTGGATGCGCGTCACGCATACGCCATGAGCTTTGTGACGCTTGAGCGTTGAGCGCGGCGCTACGATCGTGCCAACACGCCCTGACTGCGTTGGCCGGCAGTCAGTGGTAGCGCAGATGCGCGGCCGCCAGCAGCCTGCGTACCGGCTCGCCGATCAATTCGTAGCTCGCCTCGTAGGAGCGGTTCAAAGCATCCGCACTCGGTAGGTATTCCAATACCCCGAGGTCGCGCGGCGCGTACAAGTCGACCGGCGCGGCGGTGACATCGATGCCGGCGGCAGTAAATTCGTGGACCGAGCGCAACATGTGGGTCGCGCGCGTCAGCAATATGACGCTATGAATGCCATCGTGCTCGAGAAGGCTGGCGGCATTGCGGGCGTTCTCAAAGGTGTCGTACGCCTGATCGTCCACCCAGCGCGGCTCGAGGTCGAAGTTTCTACGCAGCGTCGCGCGCATCGCGCTCGCCTCGACCCGGTAGCCTGTTATGAGAATGGGCAGCCCGGTGCGGCGCGCAAGGTAGGCGCCGTATGCGAGCTTCTCGAGCAATCGCGGGTCCGCAGCGGCAGCGCCGTATTCCGGTGCCCAGGGACGCTCGCCACCGCCGCCCAGGATGACGATCGCCTGCGCACCGTTCAGTCGATCCAGGTCGAGCGATGGGTAATGCTCCGCCAGCTGGGTGAGCGCTTCGGCAATCAGCGGGGTCGCGAGCAGCCACAACGAGACCAGGCCGAGCGCCAGCAGTGCCCGCGCCAGCCGCGCTCGCCACCGCAGCAGCAACAGCCCGGCAAAGGCGAGCAGTAACGGGCCGCTCGGAGGCAGCAGCAGCTGGCGTACCAACGTCTTCAACTGCAGCAGCAACACCGCCGGTGGCCGGCCGTCAGCGGACGTGTCGCAGCGTCTCGGACACGGCGGCGAAGATCTGCTCGATCTGCGCCGGCTCGACGATCAACGGCGGCGAGAAGGCCAGCGTATCGGCGGTGTAGCGAATCAGGACGCCGCGCTCCAGGCACCCCAGGAATACCTCATAGGCGCGGCTGCCGGGGCTGCCCTGGCGCGGCTCGAGCTCGATGCCCGCGACCAGGCCGAGGTTGCGGATGTCGCGCACGTGCGGGGCGTCGCGCAGCGCGTGCGCGGCCTGCTCGAACTGCGTCGACAAAGATCTGGCACGCTCGAACAGGCCTTCGCGCTCGTAGAGATCGAGTGCGGCGATGGTCGCGGCCGCGGCTACCGGGTGCGCCGAATAGGTGTAGCCGTGAAACAGCTCGATGCTCTGCGGGTTTGCGGCATTGACCACCGTGTCATAAAGCGCGCGCTTGACCGCTACCGCTCCGAGTGGGATTGAAGCGTTGTTGATGCCCTTGGCAAGCGTGATCATGTCCGGTTGGACGCCGAAGTAATCGCTGGCGGTGGCCGCGCCGAGCCGGCCAAAGCCGGTGATGACTTCGTCGAATATGAGCAGCAGCCCGTGCCGGGTGCAGATGGCATGCAACCGCTCGAGATAGCCCTGCGGTGGCACGAGCACGCCGGTGGAGCCGGAGAGCGGCTCGATGATGACAGCGGCGATGCTCGAGGCATCGTGCAGCGCCACGATCCTTTCGAGCTCGTCGGCCAGGTGGGCGCCCCAGGCGGGCTGGCCGCGCGAGAAGGCCGCCTCGGCGAGGTTGAGCGTATGCGGCAGGTGATCGACGCCGGGCATCAGATTGGCGGTGAAAGTCTTGCGGTTGGCAGCGATGCCGCCGACCGAAATGCCGCCGAATCCAACGCCGTGATAGCCGCGTTCGCGTCCGATGAATCGCATGCGCTGCGGCTCGCCGCGCGCACGATGATAGGCCAGAGCGATCTTGAGCGCGGTATCGACCGCTTCGGAGCCGGAGTTGGTGAAGAAGATGCGGTCCAGGCCCGACGGCATGAGACGCGCGACGCGGCTCGCGGCCTCGAAGGCTGCTGGATGGCCCATCTGGAAACCCGGTGCGTAGTCGAGCTCCCGGCTCTGGCGCGCGATCGCATCGGCGATTTCCGGGCGGCAGTGACCGGCGTTCACGCACCACAGCCCAGCGGTGCCGTCGAGCACGCGTCGACCGTCGTGCGCCCAGTAGTACATGCCGCGCGCACCGACCAGCAGACGCGGCGCCGCCTTGAATTGGCGGTTGGCGGTGAACGGCATCCACAGTGAGTCGGTATTGGGCAGGGTTTTAGCCTCAGAATGCATCGCAACTCCAGTGCGGCGGGGATGGACTGACATTCTACAGCTGCGCCTGCTCGAGCAGCGTTTCAACGTTGGGCGGGCTGCCATCGGCCACGAGCGCATCGAGCACGCGCTGCTGCGCGGCGCCACGGCGCTGCGCCTCGGCGTAGCCGATCTCCGGGTGGAACATCACCATCGAGTAGCGCGGGATGAAGCGTCCCGGGAAGCGGCGTTCCAGCGCGGCCGCGAGCGCCTGGCGGCGCGCAAATTGCGGTGAGCGCACGGTGTCGCGCATCTCCTGGTAGTTTTCCAGTGCCATCGCGGCGATGGCGGTGGTATCGGGCCGGCGCTCGCTTTCGAACTGCCGGAACAGAGCCGCGCGCTCGCACACGTCGCTGGCCGGGCGGGTCCGAAGCAGTCGGTCGAGCAGGCGGCAGTCCTCGAATCCGCAATTCAATCCCTGGCCATGAAACGGCACGATGGCATGCGCCGCATCGCCAAGCAGCAGTACCCGCCCGTCGACCTGCCAGCGCCCGCAATACAACGTGCCGAGCCGACTCTGAGGGTTGGTGGCAAATTGCTCACGCAGATCAGGAATTGCGACTGCGGCATCGGCAAACTGCGTCTCGAAGAACTCGGCGACGGCTTGCTGGCTCTGCAGATGATCGAATCCAGGCTCGCCGCGCTCGCTGTCCCCGCGGCGAGCCAGAAACAACGTCGCCGTGAACGTGCTGTCGGTATTGGGCAGCGCGATCAGCATGAAGCCGCCGCGCGGCCAGATGTGCAGTGCCTGCGGCTCGAAGGCAAAACCTCCGGGGTGGCGTGTATCGGCCGGGATCGTCAGTTCCTTGTAGTCGTGATCGAGCGGTTGTTCGTGCGCCTGCAGATAGCCGCGTGCGAGCAAAGCGCTGCGTACTGCCGAGCCGGCGCCGTCGGTACCGAGCAGCACTTCGAAATCCTCGCTGTACGTGTGGCCGCTGCGATCATCGCGCAGTGCGACGCTGCCGGCATTGACGTCGACATCGAGACAGCGGGTATCGAATCGCAGCTCGACACCCGGGCATTCGGCCGCCGCCTCGATCAGGATGCGGTTGAGTCGCTCGCGGCTCAGCGCGTGGATGATCTCTTGCGGGTTCTGTCCGTAGCGCAGGAATTGCAGCGTTCCGCGCTCATCGTGCAGCATGCGGCCCGGCATCGGCATCATCGCCGGGGCGATGCGTACGGCCACTCGGGCCTGTTCGAGTGCAACGATGCCGCGCGCAGCCATGGCCAGGTTGATCGAACGGCCGCGCTGCGCAGAGGCTTGCCGCGGGTCGGCACGGCGCTCGATCAGCCGCACGGCGTGACCACGAGCGGCCAGCAGCAGAGCCATGAGCGTGCCGACCGGGCCGGCGCCGATCAGCGTATGGTGGGGCAGGGGCTGCATGCGTCGGGCCGTCAGCGCCTGCCTTCAGGCGCTGCCATTGCGAAATGCTTCGGTCAGCTGGCAAGCGGCGCGCAGTACGTCTTCGAAACTGTTGTAGAGCGGTACCGGCGCCAGGCGCATGAGGTCCGGCTCGCGCCAGTCGCACAACACGCCGCGTCGACCCAGCGCCTGGAAAACGCGGCGGCCGAGCTGCGCGCCGGCTCGCACGCGCAGCGACAGCTGGCAGCCGCGCTGCGCTCGCTCGCTCGGAGTGATGACCTCGAGCTCGGCCCCCGCGAGCTGCAGCAGCAGCGACTCGAGGTAGTCGGTCAAGGCCAGGGATTTCGACCGCAGCGCCTGCATACCGGCCTGCGCGAACAGCGGCAATGCGGCGCGCAGCGGCGCGGTCGAAAGGATCGGCGGGTTGCTGACGGCCCAGCCGGCAGCGCCGGCCGCGGCGGCGAATTCGGGCCGCATCTGGAAGCGTGTGGCCGCTTCGTGGCCCCACCAGCCGGTGAGGCGCGGCAGATCGCTACGCCGATGATGCCGCTCGTGCACGAAGGCTCCGCCGATCGCGCCCGGGCCGCCGTTGAGATATTTGTAGCTGCACCAGACCGCAAAATCGGCGTCATGGTCGTGCAGCGACAGGGGTACGTTGCCGATGGCGTGCGCCAGGTCGAGCCCGACGGTCGCGCCGGCGGCATGCGCGGCGCGCACGATGCGTTGCAGATCGAAAGATTGTCCGGTGCGAAATTGCACTCCTGGCCATAGCACCAGCGCCAGTGCCGGCCCGCTGGCCGCGATGCGCTGCTCGATGTCCTCGGCGCGCAGCACTGCCTCGCCGGGGCGTGGCGCGAGCTCGATGAGTTCGCGCCCCGGATCCAAGCCGTGCCAGGCAATCTGCGAGGCGACCACGTGGCGGTCGGAGGAGAAGGCGCCCGCCTCGATCAGAATGGCGCTGCGGGTTGCGCTGGGGCGATAGAAACTGGCCAGCAGCAGGTGAAGATTTACGCTCAGGGAGTTCATCGCGATTACTTCCTGAGGCAATGCGCCGCTCAACAGCGCCAACGGCGATTGCAGCTGTTCGGCGTAGCCGATCCAGGCTGAGCGGGCGTGCTCATGACCCAGTACCCCGAGCCGCTCCCAATCCTCGATCTCAGCGTCCACCAAGGCGCGCGCGCCGAGCGGTGCCGGGCCCAAAGAATGCCCGCACAGATAGACCAGCGGTCGACCATCGGCGGCGCACGGCAGCGCGAAGCGCTGGCGCAGGCAGGCGAGCGCATCGCTCTGGTCCTGAGCACGTGCCCAGGGCAGGTAAGACTCGAACGCTGCGTGCACTGCAGGCGGCATGCGCCGCTAGGCCGCCCGCAAGGGGTAGAGCATCGGCCGCGACGGTACGGCGTCGCCGGCCAGGGCCGGCGCGTGCAGCGCCAGCCAGTACCAGCCGTCCGCAATCGAATCGGCGATGTAAGCCAGCTCCGTGATAGTGCAGTCACGGCGCCGCGCCTGGGCCAGCTGCGTGCTGCCTGCCGGCAGTCCGAACAGAATACGGTGCGCCGTCAGTGCGCCACCATCGTTGGCGCGATCGGCCGAGGGCACATCGAGAACAAGATGCTCGATGCCGCGCTCCACCAGTGCGCTCGCCGCCTGCATCGATAAGAACGGCGCCGCGGCCGCGCGGTCTTCCGCGAATTTGAGCCGATCATTGGGCTGCGTGCGGATCACGGTAGCGCGAGCCGCCAGCCGCGGCGATGGTGGCGCCGGCCACGCCTGCTCGATTCGCGCGCGCGTGATCAGCAGATCCGCTGGCCGCGGCTGCGGCAGGCTGTCGTCGATGCTGTCCCCGGCGAGCTCGGGCTCGACGGTCAACAGCACAGCGAGCAGCAGCCGCTGGGGAATGAGCCCGTGGACATCAACCGGCTCAACCGTCAGATGGCCGACACTTTCGGTATGAGTGCCGTTGGCGTGCGGCGTGAGGGTCAGGACGCTGCAGTTGCAGCTGGCGCCGCGATGCACGCGGCCAGTGAAATCGCCGACCTCGAGCGGCACACTGCTGGCGGCCGAGGCGCCGAAACAGCGCAATTGGGGCCCATGAAAGTCCACGACGCGAGCCAGACTCAAGCCCGCGGCCAGATCCGCCAGTAACGCCACGCCGTCGATGTCCAGGCGTGCCCACTGTGCGCGTTCATTGCGAGCCATGTGCGGCGCCCGCCGGCACCGGCGGCTCCATGACGGCGCTACAGTGTTTGCAGGTGCGCAAAGACAGGCTAGCGAAAAAGCGGTTGAATACCGGCGGGAATTGCTGCTCGATGTCGGTGAGGGCGAAGAACTCCTCGTACAACAAGCGCTGACAGTTTTCGCAATACCACTGCAGGCCATCCAGTTCCCCGGGACGCCGCCGGCGCTCGATCACCAGACCGACCGAATTGGCGAAGCGCTGCGGTGAATGCGGGATCTTCGGGGGCAGCAGCAGAATCTCACCCGCGCTGAGCGCCAGGTCGCTGATGCGCCCGTCCTGCACCACGCGCAATACCAGGCGGCCCTCGAGCTGGTGGAAAAATTCCTCAGCTGGATCGACATGGAAGTCCTTGCGGCTATTGGGTCCGCCCACCACCATGACGATGAACTCCGTGTCCCGATAGACGAGCTTGTTGCCTACCGGCGGACGCAATAGATGACGGTTGGCGTCGATCCATTGCTTGAAGTCGATGGCATGGAGGGGGTTCATGTCGACGATTTCCGACATTGTCCGCAAGCGGCCCGATTCGCGTATGTTAAGCGCATTGCCGCGGGGTGGCGACTTTAGGACGCGCATATGTCGCATGGATTCGGTCATCAGATCGCGAAACAGCCGGTAGCGGCGCGACTTGCCGCGGCTGGGCCCAGCCGCGCCGCTGCGGTGGCACTGTTGCTCTGCTGCGCGCTCGCCGGCTGCGGTGTGCATTGGCCGTGGAGGCATCGAGCGCTACCGGCACCACAGCCGGTGCGCGAGCTGTCGATCGAGCCGATCGGCGACTCTGCGGGCGCTGCCAATGCGCCGATCCTGCAATTCTGGGACCGCAACACGCTGCTGCTGGATCTGACGGCGCAGCGCGGTGATGGTGCAGCCGCCTTGCGCGCCGCGCCGGATCGTGGCTGGCCGGTTCGACTGGAGTTTCGCGTGCAGCCGGGCAGCATCGCACGCCTGGAAGTGCAGGGGCGCGTGCGTGTCGTCTACGAGGTGCCGGGGCAGGGAGCGGCGTTGCTGCTCAAGCTCGCTGCGGGCGCGTACCTGCGCGATACGGCGCAGATCATTCTTCGATGGAGCGCGGCTGCCGACTCGGCACGCTGACCGGCGGCGCCTGCGCCGAGTCGAGATCCAGAGCCGTCAGCGCGCCGCCCCAGACGCAGCCGGTATCGAGCGCCACCAGGTCGTCGGCCCGGTAAAAGCCCAGCGCCGACCAGTGGCCGAAGACGATGCGCACGCCTCGGCTGGCGCGGAGCGGCGCCTTGAACCACGGTATCCACGGTGGTGGAGCCGAATCGGGCTTGCCCTTGAGTCCGAAGTCGATGCGCCCGTCGGGTGCGCAGAATCGCAGCCTGGTGAAAACGTTGACGGCAAAACGCAGCCGCTCGCTGCCCTTGAGCGAGGGCTGCCAGCGGTCAGGTTGATCGCCATACATCTGCGACAGCAGTTCGCGCGGATCGGTCCGCAGCGAGCGCTCGACTTCGGCTGCGAGCTCGAGGGTATCCTCCAGGCTCCACTGCGGCACCACGCCGGCGTGCAACAGCAGATCGCCATGCTGGCGCGCAAAGTGCGCCAGCGGACGCTGCAACAGCCATTCGATCAATGCATCACGGTCAGGCGCTCGCAGAATCTCCTCGAGCGTGTCGGTCTTGCGCACTTTCGCCTGTACCAGCGCGACGGCGAGCAAATGCAGGTCATGATTGCCGAGCACACAGCAGGCGTTGTCGCCGAGGCTGCGCACCAGTCGGAGAACTTCGAGCGAGGCAGGGCCACGATTGACCAGATCGCCGACGAACCACAGCTGATCGCGGTCGAGCTTAAAGCCGATGCGATCAAGCAGTTCTCGCAGCTCGATCGCACAGCCCTGCACGTCGCCGATGGCCCAGCGCGCCATGCGGCTCAGCGGCGCGCGCGCGCGCTCAATGCAGCATTCCAGGCATGGCCAGACGAAACGCCGGAATGGCCGCATCGAATGTGGCGCCATCGTCGGCGACCATCTGATAGCTGCCCTGCATGGCACCGACGGGCGTTTCCAGCACGGCGCCACTGGAGTAGCGAAATCCCTGGCCCGGCTTGAGATACGGTTGCTCGCCCACGACCCCGTCGCCGCGCACTTCCTGCACGCGACCGTTGGCATCGGTGATTACCCAGTGGCGCGTCAGCAGCTTGGCGGGCACTTCGCCTTCATTGCGGATCGTTATGGTGTAGGAGAACACGTAGCGCCGCTCGCGTGGCTCGGACTGATCCTCCAGATAGGCGGTCTGCACCTCGACGCTGATCTTGTGACGCAATACAGTCACGCCCTCGGCCCTTGCATCAACGTCAGCGCACGCGTACGGCCAGCACGTCGCATGGCGCGCCGTGCAGCACCGAATCTTCGGTGCGGTGAATCAGAATGGACAGCCCATGGCGCTCGCGACTACCGAGCACGATCAGATCGCTGTTCTGCTCGCGCGCATAGCGCAGGATCTCCATCTTGGCACTGCCGGCTTCGACGCTGCCGGCGCTCGGCGGCAAGCCGAGTTCGCGAGCCAGGCTTTGAATCTGCGCTTGCGCACGCGCGATGATCTGATCGTCGATCTGCATCACCGGGACCAACGAGTCGCTCATGGGCTCGATCGGTACGAACTCGACCACATGCAGCAACTTCACCACGCCGGCCTCGCTCTGCGCCAGTTCGCAGGCGCGCGCCGCCACGGCGCGACTGTCCTCGGTCAGGTCGAGGGCAGCCAGAATGCGGCGATAGGCGGTCATGAGCGCTCCGAGCGGCGGACGGCAGATTCGTAGCCGCAAGCTTAGCGGATCGTCGCGATGGGCGCGCGCGCGACCCCCGCCGCCTGTGCCAGCGCGCCAAATTGCGCCGGCGCGAGCGTCTCGGCTCGGGCGCCTGGGTCGATGCCGAGCGCGTGAATGTCCTCTGCCGTCAGAAACTGCCGCAACGCATTGCGCAGGGTCTTGCGCCGCTGGCCAAAGGCGGCGCTCACGACCGGGCCGTACAACGCGAGGCGTGCCCAATCCGGCGGGCTGTCGTTGACCGTCATACGCACCACAGCCGAGTTGACCTTCGGTGCCGGCCGGAATGCGCCGGCACCGACATCGAGCAGACGCGTGACCCGAACGTGCGGGGCCAGCATCACGGTCAGGCGGCCGTAGTCGCGGCTGCCGGGAACCGCGACCATGCGATCGACGAGCTCTTTTTGCAGCATGAAATGCATGTCGCGAATGGCGTCGGTGGCCGCGAGCAGCCGGAACAGCAGCTTTGTTGCGATGTTGTACGGCAGATTGCCGATGACGCGCAGCCGCGCTGCGCGCGCGGCCGACAGCGCGCGCCAGTCGACCTCGAGCGCGTCAGCTTCATGCAGCAGCCAGCCCGGCGCGCAGGCAAAGCGGATGCGCAGTTCCGCTGCCAGGTCGCGATCGATCTCGATCGCATCGAGTTGTCCGGCCGCCGCCAGCAAGCGCGAGGTCAATGCACCGCGCCCGGGACCGATCTCGACCGCGGCGTCGCCGGGCCGCAGATCGATGGCATCGATGATGCGCTCGACGACCGCTGGATCGTGCAGAAAGTGCTGGCCGAAGCGCCTGCGGGCGCGGAACACGGCACGTGCCTCGCCGTCAGTGCTGGCGCGCGGCCATGTCCGCCGCCAGNGNGATCGCCGCCATCAGGCTGCCGGCATCGGCGCGGCCGCTGCCGGCCAAATCCAGTGCCGTGCCGTGATCAACCGATGTGCGCACGATCGGCAGTCCGAGTGTCACGTTGACCGCATGGCCGAAACCGGCATGTTTGAGCACCGGCAGCCCCTGATCGTGATACATGGCCAGCACGGCATCGTACGCTGCCAGATGGCGCGGCACGAACACTGTATCGGCAGGCAGCGGGCCGTCGATGTCCAGCCCGAGCGCCCGGGCCTGCTCGATCGCGGGGCCGATGATGCGCTGCTCCTCATCGCCGAGATGACCGCTCTCCCCGGCGTGGGGATTGAGGCCGCAGACGGCGATACGCGGTCGTGCCAGTCCCCAGAAGCGCTGCAGATCTTGCGACACTATGCGCAGCACCTGCAGCAGGCCGGGAGTACAGAGCGCATCGCTGACGGCGCGCAGCGGCAGATGCGTGGTCGCAAGCGCCACACGCAGGCGGCCCGCGACCAGCATCATCACAGGCAGGGCCGCGTGCGTGCGCGCGGCGATGTATTCGGTGTGGCCTGTGAAGGCGATGCCGGCCTCGTTGATGAGACTCTTCTGCACCGGGGCGGTCACGACGGCGCAGAACTCGCCCGCCAGAGAGCCGTCGACGGCGCGATCGATCAGCGCCAGCACCGCCGCGGCGTTGGCCCGATCGAGTCGTCCGGGAATGCTCGCAGCCGCGAGCGGCTGATGCAGCAGGCACAATTGCCCGGCGGCGCGTGCAATCTCGGCGCCCGGCCGGTAGTCGTGCAGCTCGACCTCGATGCCGAGCAGGCGTGCCCGCTGGCTCAGCAGCGCACGATCCGCCAGGCATACCAGCGGCCAGGTACGCGGCTGAGCGGCGAGCGCAAGGCAAAGATCAGGGCCGATGCCGGCCGGTTCGCCCGAGGTCAGCGCGATCGCGGCGGTGGGCGTCAGAGACGCAGCTCGACGTAGGATTCGTCGCGGATCTGCTGCAGCCACAGCTCCGTAGCCTCCTCGACGCGGCTATCGCGCAGGGCCTCGAAGGCGCGCTCGCGCGCCGCATCGGCGGAGTTGTCGAAATTGCGATGTCCCAGCATCTGCATGATGTGCCAGCCGTACTGCGTGCGGAACGGCTGGCTGATCTCCTCGGGCTTGAGAGAATCGGCGACCGCGGCGAATTCGGGCACGAACTGGTCGGCCTGCATCCAGCCGAGATCCCCGCCATTGACGGCGGAGCTCGGATCCTGCGAATTGATCTTCGCGAGCACCGCAAAGTCGTCCTTGCCCGAGACGATCTGATCGCGCATGTGCGTAAGTTTCTGCCGCACTGTGGCGTCGTCTTCGATCTCGCTCGTCTTGAGTAGGATGTGCCGTAGATGCACCTGCTGGATGATCTGCGGGCCGCCGGCGGCACGCGTCTCATTGAGTTTCACGATGTGAAAGCCGCTCGGCGTCTGCATGACCTCGCTGATATCACCGGGCTTCATGCGGGCGATGACATCGGCTAGAAAGGTCGGAAGTTCGGTGCCCTTGCGCCAGCCGAGCGCGCCGCCGTCGAGCGCGGTTTCACTGGCCGAATAGGTGATCGCGAGCTTGCCGAAGTTCTCGCCGCTGTGGGCCCGATCGTCGATGTCCTGCGCACGTTTACTGATTTGTGCGAGCTGTGTTGGGGTCGCATCCTGCGCCACTGGGATCAGGATGTGCGAAACGTTGTACTCGTTGGCCGCCGAGGCGGTTTTCCGCTCGTGCTCGAGGTACTGATCGAGCTCGTGCGGCGTGATCGTAATGCGCTGAATCACATCGCGCGAGCGCAGAATCTGGCGCGAGATTTCACGTTTGAGATCGATGCGATATTCGGCGTAGCCGATGCCATCGGCGGCGAGTTTCGCGGGCAGCTGCTCGAGCGTTATGTTCTGCCGTTTGGCGATGTCATCCATGGCGGCGTTGATCTGCTCGTCCGACACCTTGATGCCGGCGCGGTCGGCGCGTTGCGCCTGGATCTCCTCGAGCACCAGCCGGTCGAGTACCTGCTGGCGCATCACATCGAAGCTCGGCAGCGTCACATTCTGGGCGCGCAGGCGCGCGCTGATCTCGCGGGTCTGCAGATCGAGTTCGCTCTCGAGTACGAGGCCGTCATTGACCAGCGCGACCACTCGATCGAGCAGCTGGCCGTGGCTCGAGATCTCCTTGTGAGCGGTGTCGGCGCTGGAGCTGGCATTGGCATTGGCACTGGTACCGGTGCTGGTACCGGTGCTGGTACCGGTGCTGGTACCGGTGCTGGTACCGGTCCTCGTGCTGGTGCTGGTGCCATCGGCGCGGGCGCCGGCCGCGGCCAGTGCCGCCAGCAGCGCCGCGCAGCCGAGGGGCAGGAGTCTGGCGGTCCTGTGATTGCTCTGAAGGTACGCAGCGGGCATTAAATTTCCATTCAGCTCAGAGGGTTAAACTCAGAAAAGGGGTTGCCGGTTGGCCGAGCTCGAGTATCCTCGAATCGACTGCTCAAGGAAAGATGTGACCTGGCTTCCGACACTCGACAGGCCGGTGAGTTCCAGCTGGAACGATACGCCGCTGCTCTGGGCACCCGTGCGCGTGCTGACCGAGCGCTGCCAGACCGCGCGGATGTTCCAGCAGGCCCCGCGATATTGGAAGCCGGCAAAATCCTCGATCCACTCGGGATGAATAGCCGGCGTGGCGGCGGGATTGTCGAACAGGGAGTAAACCGCGCGCGCATAGAGGTCCCAGTGGCTTGCGATCGGCCAGGCTACCGAGCTGTCGATCTGGGCGAGCTCACCGCTGCGGTAGCGATAGCTGATGTTCGCCACCTGTTGGTTGCTGGCGTGGTACTGCAGCGTCACCTCATCCTGCTCGATCGCTGAAACGGTTGGATTGGAGGCGATGTCGAACTGCAAGTTCCAGTTGCGATACGCACTCAGAATCACCTCGGCAATCAGGCTCGAGGTGCCGACCGATTGTAGCGCTTGGCCGGGCAGCGTCACGCGTGCCGGATCGAAGTAGATCGCCTGACCGATGGTCGCGCTCAGATAGCGCGTGCCGCTGGCGGTATCGAACGTCTGGCTGGTCAAGCCAAGCGTGAGCCCGTTCTCATCACCGATGCGATCGATGCCGACGAAGCGGTTGGGACGGAACAGTTCGATCAAGTTCGGATCGGGTATGCCGGAATCAAAAACCGGCAGCTGATTCTGGTTGCGATAGGGGATATAGACATACATCGCGCGCGGCTCGAGCGTAATGCTGCGGGTGCCCCCCGAGCCGCTCAGGCGTTCGAACTCCAGTCCGCTGTCGACGCTGACGATCGGCAGAATGCGCTCGGGCGAAGTGTCCGCGCCAGCCTCATCGCGCAGCTCGTACTGCGTGAGCTCCCAGGCGAGATCGGGCCGCAGGAAATAGCCCGGTCCACTGATGTCCAGGCCGAGGCGCGGCATCGCATCGAGACGCCAGCCACTCACATTCGCCATCGGGTCCAGCGCTGTATTGCCCAGATTGCACGGATTGGGGATGGTGCAATCGCCGCTCGCAGTGCAGGGATTGCAGCCCGCGCGCGTGAAGTTGACCAATTCGGTGTCGAAGCCGGTCTGCAGCTGCGGCCATGCCTTCGGCGACCACAATCCGACCGCGGATAGCCGCGGCAGCTGAATATAGGGTCGCTCGTCCACTGGCAGCGTGTAATCGAGGGTCTGGTAGCCGACCATCTCGGCCCGCAGGTTCCAGATGTCGTCGCGGTGGCCAATGGCCAGGCTGCGCGGCAGGAATGGCGTGCTGGTGCTTTCCGTACCCTGAGTAAAGTCCTCGAAATAGGCGTCGTCACTGACGTTCTCGATGTTGGTGTCGATGCGCGTATTCCAATCAAGCTGGTAGCGATCGGTCAGGCGCAGGAAGCTGCGATCGCCGCCGGTCTGGCGGTCGTAGGGCATCAGATTGGCGTCGACGCTGCCGCGCGTCTCCTCGGTCAGCAGGCGATACTCGGCGCCCAGGTCGACGCCGCGGGTCGAATAGATCGTCGGCGTGAAGGTGGCATCCTGATTCGGTGCGATGTTCCAGTACCACGGCACGCCGAGGAACGCGCCGCTCAGTCCGGAGCTGCCGAAATTCGGAAACAACACGCCGCTCTGACGTGCAGCGCTGAGCGGAAAGGAAATCCAGGGCAGATACAGGATGGGCACGCCTTCGAAATCGACCGTCGTGCCGTGACCGACGCCGCGACTCGCGTTGGTATCGAGCGTCAGCGCGCGCGCGCGGATCTGCCAGTCCGAGCGCGGCGGCGGACAGCTGCTGTAGGTCACGTGCCGCAGGGTGATGACCTTGTTCGGCGCCATCGAGATCTCATCGGCCGAGCCGTGGCCGGACTGCTTGAGCAGCTCGAACTGGCCGTGGCTGAAGTCGGCACCCAGATCGCTGTAGTGTCCCGTGTCCCCTTGCAGCAGCACGATCGGATCGCGGTAACGCACCGCCCCACTGGCGGACAGGGTGTTGGCGTTGCGGTCGTAGGTCAGCTGGTCTGCCTGGATTTCGCGCTCGCCCATGTGCACGTCGACATGACCGGACAGTTTCGTCAGGCCGTCGGCGGTCGCGCTGAGCTCGTCGGAGCTGGTGCTAATGTCACCGGTAAAAGTGCCCTGGCCCTTGCCGAGCAGCGAGTGCACCGGGCTCGCCGGGGCAGTGGCCGGCGCCGTCTGGGCAGCGGCGGCCAACAGCACCGGCGCGCTCTGCCATGGCTCGATGCACGGTCCCTCCGCAGCCCGCGCGACGAGCGGCAGTGCGCAGCACAGCGCCGCGCCCCACAGCGCGCGCAGAGGCGGGGAAGAACTCATGCGGTCCTCATTATAATGACCCACTGCAGCATAAGGTTTGCCCGCGCACATGAGCAGCAGCGATTCTCGCCTCGATCAACTTCAGAATTGGTTGCGCAGTGAGCTGCGCTGGCCGCTCGCACGCGTGGCGAGCGCCTCGGCCGATGCAAGTTTTCGCCGCTATTTCCGCGTCTGGGACGCGGCCGGCGCGAGCCTCATCGTCATGGATGCGCCGCCGGACAGGGAGGATATCCGGCCCTATCTGCGCGTCTCGGCGCTGCTGGCCGGCTGCGACGTGCACGTGCCGCGAGTGGAAGCCAGCGATGCGCGGCTCGGCTTCGTGCTGCTCGAAGACCTCGGCTCGACTTCGTATCTATCGCGGCTGCAAGCCGGCGGCGATGCCGACGCACTCTATGCCGATGCGCTGCAGACGCTGCTGCGCATCCAGATCAAGGGGCGTGAGGCCGCTCGCGAGCTGCCGCCCTACGACCGCAGCGCGCTCGGGCGCGAAATGGCGCTGATGCCCGAATGGTTCTGCGAGCGCCACCTCGGACTCGAACTCGAGCAGTCCGAGCGCATCCTCATCGATACCACCTTCGAGTTCCTGATTCTCGAAGCGCTAGCGCAGCCGACAGTGTTCGTGCATCGCGATTATCATTCGCGCAATCTCATGGTGCTCGAGCGCGATAGCCCAGGTGTCATCGATTTCCAGGATGCCCTTGCCGGGCCGAGCGGCTATGACCTGGTGTCACTGCTCAAGGACTGCTACATCGATTGGCCGCGCGAGCGCGTCGAGGCGTGGGTTAGAGGCTATCGTATGCGGCTGCTGGCGGCCGGGGGCGAGGGCGGCAGCGATGAGGGACTGTTTCTGCGCTGGTTCGATCTGGCCGGCTTGCAGCGGCACATTAAAGTCCTCGGCATCTTTGCGCGGCTGTGGTATCGGGATGGCAAGCACGGCTACCTGCGCGATCTGCCGCGTACGCTCGACTATGTGTGCGATACCGCGCGGCGCTATGCGGAGCTGCGGCAGTTCTCGCAGTGGGTGCAGCGGCGGCTGCTGCCGAGGCTCGAGCACGCCAACGCCCGCGCCCTCGCCGGAGGGCTATCTTGAGCGACGGCGGCGCGGATCGCGCGCCGCAGCCGGCGCGGCGCGCCATGCTGCTCGCGGCCGGTCGCGGAGTGCGCATGCGTCCGCTGACGGATCAGACGCCCAAGCCGTTGCTGCCAGTGCGCGGCAAGCCCCTGATCGTCTATCACCTCGAGCGGCTGGCGTGCTGCGGGGTGCGAGACATCGTCATCAACCTCGCCTGGCTCGGGGCACAGATTCGCTCCGCGCTCGGCGACGGCAGCGCCTACGGGGTGTCGATCCGCTACAGCGATGAGGGGTCGCAGGCGCTCGAGACCGGCGGCGGCATCTTCCAGGCGTTGCCGTGGCTCGGCAGCGAACCGTTTCTGGTCATCAACGCCGATGTCTACACGGACTTCGATTTCGGCGCACTGCAGATGGCGAGCGATGCCTGGGCGCACCTGCTGCTGGTGCCCAATCCGCTACATCATCCCGGTGGCGATTTTGCGCTCGAGCACGGTCGTGTGCTCAGGCAGGGCGCACCGCGTTGGACTTATTCCGGCATCGGCCTGTATCGGCCGGAATTGTTTCATGGCTGTCAGCCCGGGCGTTTTGCATTGTTGCCGCTGTTGCAGCGGGCGATTGCCAGGCAACGCCTGCACGGGCAGATCTACACCGGCCTGTGGAGCGACGTCGGGACCGTTGAGCGTCTCGAGGCGCTGCAATAAGGCGCGCGGCGCGCGCCGGGCCATTGAGCTAAAATTGCCAGCGAATCCTCATGAGCACCCTCAAAGGAATTCCGATCACGACCGACGCCGCCGCGGGCGGTGCGGTGCGTAGTGGCGAAAAATATCAGACACCGCAGGGCTTTAGCGCGATCAAGGACGGCATCAAGCCGCACGCGAGCAGCGATCGGCGCGAACTGACCGGCAAGCCGCGCTGGCTACGGGCAGCGATCACGGTCGGCGAGGGCTATGATTTCGTGCGCCGCACGGTGCGCGAGCATGGGCTGTCGACCGTCTGCGAGGAAGCCAGATGCCCCAATATCGGTGAGTGCTGGAACGCCGGTACCGCCACGGTCATGCTCATGGGAGCGGTCTGTACGCGCGCCTGTCGCTTCTGTGCCGTCGACACGGGTAACCCCCACGGCTGGCTCGATGCCGCGGAGCCCGGCAATCTCGCCGATAGCGTGGCGCTGATGCGGCTCAAATACGTGGTTTTGACCTCGGTCAATCGTGACGACCTGCCCGATGGCGGGGCTGCGCACTACGCAGCCTGCATTCGGGCCATCAAGCAGCGCGATGCCACGATCGCTGTCGAGGCGCTGACGCCGGATTTTCAAGGGGTGCTGCACGATGTGGACAGCGTGATCGATGCGGGACCGGAGGTGTTCGCGCAGAACATCGAGACCGTACGGCGACTGACGCATCCGGTGCGTGACCCGCGCGCCGGCTACCAGCAGACGCTCACGGTGCTGCGGCACGCCAAGCGGCAGCGGCCGCAGATGCTCACCAAGACCAGCCTCATGCTCGGGCTCGGTGAAACCGATCAGGAAATTCTCGATTGCATGGCCGATCTGCGGGCAGTGGGCGTCGATGTGCTCACGCTCGGTCAGTATCTGCGCCCGACGCCGCATCATCTGCGCGTCGAGCGATTCGTCAGCCCCGAGCAGTTCGAACGCTATCGCAGCTGGGGGCTGGCGCGCGGCTTCCGCGAGTGCGTCGCCGGTCCCCTGGTGCGATCGAGCTACCGCGCCGAACGGGTGCTGGCAGGCGACAATGTGGGTTTGAGCCTGAGCAGCGCTGGCACGCCGGGCACGGCATTGTGAACAGTGCGCGCCCGGCTCTGGTGCCGCCGGTAACGCTCTCGGGACCGGAGATTCATTGGCTCGGGCGCGTCGCCTACGAGCCGACTTGGCGCGCCATGCAGCGCTACACGCTGCAGCGCGGCGCCGATTCGCCCGATCAGATCTGGCTGCTCGAGCACGAGCCGGTGTTCACGCTCGGCATGAATGCCAATCTCTCGCACGTGCTTGCGCCCGGCGACATTCCGGTGGTGCAGATAGACCGCGGCGGCCAGGTGACCTATCACGGGCCTGGGCAGCTCGTGGTCTATGCGCTGATCGACATGCGTCGCGCGGGTCTCGGCGTGCGCGATCTTCTTAACGCGCTGGAGCGCAGCGTGATCGAATACGCCGCGCGGTTCGGCATCCGGGCGCAATGCCGCGCCAATGCGCCGGGGGTTTACGTCGAGGACCGCAAGTTCGCGAGCGTGGGATTGCGGATCCGCCGCGGCGGCAGCTATCACGGGCTCGCGCTCAACGTGAACATGGATCTCGAGCCGTTTCGGCGTATCAATCCCTGTGGCTATGCCGGGCTCGAAATGACGCAGTTGTCGCAGCTCGGCGGTCCGCACGAGGTCGCGGCGGTGGCGTCCGAGTTCGCGCCGTTGCTGTCAGCCAAGCTGCGTCGATGACGATATTGGGCTATTCCGCTGAACTGTTGCTGGCGCTGTTGCTGCTGGTGCTGCTGGTGGCGATACCGATCAAGGTCGGGGCTCACCTGGCCGATGCGCGGCGCAAGGGTTTGCTGTGGTGTGCACTGGCAGCCGTGGTCGGCGTGTTGGCCGGCCACATCGCCGCGCGCGTGTTCGGCGGCCTGATCGGTGGATCGCTGGCCTCGTTTGTGGGATTCATCGTCGCGATTCGCTACCTGCTCGGGACCACGCTGGCCGGCGCGCTGGGTCTGACGATCATCGCGCTCATCGTCTCGCTGGCGGGGATCTGGCTCATGGCGCACTTCTGGTTCGTTGCTTCCGGCCCAGGTAACGTCTGGGCCATCTAGCGACACGCCGATGTTGTCACTGCCGCCCATCAGACTCGCAGGCGCGCACGACGCGACCATGATCGCCGAGATGTCGCGCGATTACATCGAATATGGTCTGGGTTGGAGCTGGACGCCCGTGCGAGTGCTCGCAGCGATCGTCGAGCGCGCCACCAACACCGCTGTCGTCGATACGGGCGGGCAGATCGCCGCTTTTGGCATCATGCACTACGGCGACGACGTGGCGCATCTGGCACTGCTGGCGGTTCGACCGAACCAGCAGCAGCGCGGGCTCGGCACAGCCCTCATGGCCTGGCTCGAGAAGCCGGCGCTGATCGCCGGAATCGAGCGCATCCGACTCGAGGCGCGCGCGGACAATCCCAATGCCCTCGGCTTCTATCGTAAGCAGGGCTTTCGGGAAGCCGGCCGGATCGCCCGCTACTATCGTGGTACGGTCGATGCGCTGCGGCTGGAGAAGAGACTCCACCTCGCGCTGCACCTGCCGCCACTGTAACGGAGGTCGATGAGCCGTGGGAACTACTCGGCTCGAGGCATTCAGTGATGGTGTGATCGCGATCCTCATCACGATCATGGTGCTGGACCTGCGGCCACCGATCGGCGAGAGCTTCGAGACACTGCTGCCGCTGTGGCCGGTGCTTTCGAGCTACGTCCTGAGTTTTCTGTATCTGGGCATCTCTTGGAACAATCATCATCACATGTTCCACGCCACGCGAGCGGTGACCGGGCCGATCCTGTGGGCCAACCTGCACCTGCTGCTCATGGCGGCAATCGCCTTCTGGATCCTGCAGCTATGCATCATCCGATCGCAGGGCCCGCACTCATTACTGCGCAAGGCGGTCGGCAGCGACTGGAAGGGCAAGCTCTCGCCGGCGTTCTATCTGCTGGCCATACCCGCGGCGTTCCTCTCGCACTGGATTGCCGCGGCGCTGTACCTGTTCGTGGCGCTGCTATGGCTGGTGCCCGATCGGCGCATCGAACGTGTCCTGCAAGGGGCCGAAGACTGAGTCGTCCGCGGCGGCGCATGAGTGCGTTGAAGCAATCGGCGCTGCAGCGTAGCATCCGCGCATGACAAAGTTGCTGGTTCACTTGGTCGTCAGCGCGTTGCTGCTGTGGCTGGTCAGCCAGTTCGTGACGGGCATTCATTTCAGCGGATTTGGCGCGGCGCTGCTCGCTGCGCTGGTGCTCGGCGTGGTGAATTTCCTGGTGCGCCCGATTCTGATTCTGATCACGCTGCCCGTTACCATTCTGACGCTTGGATTGTTCCTGATCGTCGTCAACGCACTGATGCTTATGCTGACGAGCGCCCTGGTGCCCGGTTTCATGGTGGCCAGTTTCGTATCGGCGCTCGTAGCGGCCGTGCTGCTCGGTCTGTTCAATCTGGTCGCCAGCTCGCTGATGTACCCTCGCGCCTCGCGGCTGTAGCGCGTGGCAGATCGATCGATGCGGGCGGCGACGATGACCGAAAGTCAAGAGCGGCACAGCGCCGAGGTCGCCGAGGCCGCGAATCGGCTGGCCGCACAGGAACTCGAGCGCCACCTGCACGCAGCCATCCCACTATCCCGAGCCATGCAGGTAGTGGTGCTCGAAGCCGCTGAGGATCACGTGTTGCTACGCGCGCCGCTCGCGCCAAATGTGAATCATTGCGGAACGGTGTTCGGTGGCAGCGCCTACACATTGGCGACGCTGGCCGCCTGGTCATTGCTGTGTTGTCGGCTTAAGTCGCGGCAGCCGCCGGCGAGCGTGGTGTTGCAGAGCGGCTCGATGCGCTACGAACGGCCAATCGCGGCCACCTTCAGCGCGCGCGCCGAGCTTGCGCCCACCGCCCAATGGCCGCTATTTCTGCGCACGCTCGAACGACGTTCGCGCGCGCGGATTGCGGTGTCTGCGCGGCTGTTGTGCGGCGGGGAGGTGGCAGGACATTTTGTCGGTGAGTTCGTGGCCCTGGCCGCGACTCGCGCCCGAAGCCGCCATGCATAAGAGCAAATTGGCAGGGTTCATCATCGATTGTCAGAGCGCTGACTTGCAGGCGGCGGCGGCGTTTTGGGGTGCCGCACTGGGCATGACCACTCGAGAGTTGCCGTCAGAGCAGGCCCAGCAGTACCTGCAGCTGGTCGATCCGCTGGATCACGTGCACGTGGAGGTGCAGTCGGTCGAACATGACAGTCGCGTGCATCTGGATATCGAGACCGACGATATCGAAGCCGAGGTTCGCCGGCTCGAGGGGCTCGGTGCCCGGCGCATCGCCCAGATCAAGACCTGGTGGGTCATGGAGGCGCCGACCGGGCAGCGCTTCTGTGTCGTACGGGTCGTCACGGCGCAGTTCGCCCGCGAAGCCAACAGCTGGCCCCCACCGCGCTAGAGTACCAGCAGCACCTGCGGACCGAGCTTGAGGGCCGCGAACGGCGCCAAGGGTGGGCGCGGACCATGACCTCGATGGGGTAGTCGCAGGGGAATGTCAGCTGCTCAGGGGTCTCGGGGGTCATACAGCGGGCCTGCGGATATTATGACCTTCAATCGTCGCTGTAGGACTCCTCTGACATAGTTGCACTTGAAATTCAGGCGGTTGTGCTACACTCGCCGCCGATCGTCGACCGTCCGTGTTTCGTTTGTCGAGGAGCCGAACCGCCTGCGATCATGGTGACAGGATCTACGCTTCGACGGCTCGTGAGACGCTCTCTCCCTGACCTGAGTTGTTGTTCCTGCCGTGTTATACGATCTTCAAAGATCGAACTGTTCCGGAGAGTGTGATTTTTATGGCGAAGATTTATGTAGGCAACCTACCGTTCACGGCCAGTGAGGCCGATGTGCGAACTCTGTTCGCACAGCATGGCACTGTGGAAGCTGTGTCGCTGCCGACCGATCGCGAGACCGGTCGACCGCGTGGCTTTGGATTTGTCGAGATGAGCCAGGCCGACGCCGCTCGTGCGATCCAGAGCTTGAATGGGTATTCGATGAATGGTCGTCCGCTGCGTGTTAACGAAGCTCAGGACAAGCCGCGCACTGGCGGCGGTCGTCCGGGTGGCGGCGGTGGCGGCTTCCGAGGCAACGGCGGCGGCGGTGGTGGCGGGCGCTGGTAAGCGCGCGCGATTCACTGAACGCGAAAACAGGCCCGGGGCGACCCGGGCCTGTTTTTTTTCGACCAGCGATTGCGCCCGCCGGCGGCCATGAGGTTATCTGCAGCGGCGCAACGCGTTATGCTCGCGCCGCAGGGAGGGCAAAGGAACTCGATATGCTCGCATCCGGCCACCCACTGCAATTTCCCGGCCGCATCGGCTTAGGCACCTGGAAGATGGGCGCGGCTCGCGCCGAGCGCGCGCGCGAGGTGGCGGCCGTCTCGCACGCGCTGGCAGTCGGCTATCGGCTGCTCGATACCGCCGAGATGTACGCCGACGGCGGTGCCGAGCGCATCATCGGCAGCGCGTTGAAGGGCTTTGGGCGCTCGCGGCGCGGCGAATTGTTCATCGTCAGCAAGGTGTTGCCCCAGCACGCCTCGCGCGAGGGAACCATTCGTGCGTGCGAGTCTTCGATCGAGCGCATGGGCTGCGACTATCTGGATCTGTATTTGCTGCACTGGCGTGGCGCGCAGCCGTTCAGCGAGACGCTGCGCGGCTTCGAGGATCTCACAGAGCGCGGACTCATCCGTCACTTCGGTGTCAGCAATCTCGATGTGAGTGAGCTCAAGCAATGGCTCGATGCGGAAAAAGCGCTGGCGAGCGGCGCCACCACGCAATGCAATCAGCTCTACTACTGTCTTGAGTCGCGGGCCATCGAGTTCACGCTGCTGCCNTGGCAGCGGCAGCGCGGCATCCAGACCATGGCGTACTCGCCGTTGGGTCAGGGTGCGCTCGCCCATCATCCGGTACTGGAGCGTATGGCGCGTGCGCGCGCGGTCAGCGCCGCGCAGATCGCGCTCGCCTGGACCGTGCGCGAGCCTGATGTGATCGCGATACCAAAGTCGGTACAGCCGCAGCGCATCGAGCAGAATCTGCAGGCGGCGCAGCTGCAGCTCGACCCAGCCGAGCTGGCAGAGCTCGACGCGGCCTTCCCGCCACCGCGGGTCAAGCAGCCGCTGGCCACCACCTGACTCGGCGGCTCGCGCGTCGAACTTCACAGCGATGAAGGTCTTCCACTGCAGCCACTGCCGCCATGTGGTCTTTTTCGAGAACACCCACTGCGTCAACTGCGGCCATACGCTCGCCTATGTGCCGAACCTGTCGGCCGTGGTGGCGATGGAACCGCTGGCGGACGGACTGTGGCGCATGCCGGTACGCGCGCCGGCCCGGCGCCGATATCGCCTGTGCCAGAACTACGCTCAGGAAAATATCTGCAACTGGGCGGTCGCCGCCGAGGATCCGCAGCGGTTGTGCGAATCGTGCCGTCTGACGCAGGTCATCCCCAATCTTGCAATCGATGGCAATCGCGAGGCCTGGTTCAAGCTCGAGGCGGCCAAGCGGCGGCTGATCTACTCACTCATGCAGCTGGGCTGTCCCATTGAAACCCGGCTGGAGAATCCCGCCGGCGGTCTGGCGTATGAGTTCCTCAGTGATGCCGATGCCGAAAGTCCCGTGCTCACCGGGCATGCGCACGGCGTCGTGACCGTCAACATCGCCGAGGCCGATGACGCCGAGCGTGAGCGGCGGCGACTGCAGATGGGAGAACCTTACCGCACGCTGCTCGGGCACTTTCGCCACGAGGTCGGCCACTATTATTGGGAGCGGCTGGTGCACCACAACAGCAGCCGGCTGGAACAGTTCCGGAGCTTGTTCGGCGATGAGCGCGCCCGCTATGCGGCAGCATTGCACGCGTACTACCAGAATGGTCCGCCCGTCAACTGGGCACAGAGCTTCGTCAGTGCCTATGCGAGCTCACATCCATGGGAGGACTGGGCCGAAAGCTGGGCGCACTACCTGCACATGAGCGACATGTTGGAGACCGCAGCCGATTGCGGGCTGTCGCTGATCCCGCGGCGGCGCGACGAGCCGGTTCTGCTGCGCACCCGCAGTGGGACCGAGCAACCCTTCGAGCGCCTGATTGCCAGTTGGTTTCCGTTGACTTACATCCTCAACAATCTGAATCGCAGCATGGGTCTGGCCGACGGCTATCCCTTCGTACTATCGATGCCGGCGATTGACAAACTGCGATTTGTGCATGACGTCATTGTCGAGGCGTCCTGAGCGCACGAGCCGGCGTTGCGCGGTCGCACTCGCGGCCCTCGGCGTGCTGGCGAGCACGGCGAGTGCAGTCCGCGCGGCCGACAGCGCCTGCCAGTACCTGACCCGGACCATCAGCGGGCAGCCCCCAGGTCTGGCCGCTGCTGGCCTTACCGGGCGCGGCGATTCGGTACGCCGAGGTTCTGTCGCTGACCCTGCCGCGCCTCGCCGCCGCCTCCGGTGGCTATGCCTACAGCGAGGCCGGCGGCGGAACCTGGACCGCAGCGCTGCCGACGGGATTCAATCCGTTCACGGCGGCCCGGTCGCTGCCGCCGCACTGAGCGGATTCACGCGCTACCGCACGGCGACGCCAGCAGGCATCATCGGGCTTTGGCAGGAGTCGACAGTGCAATCACTGGTCAGCACGCAGTGGCTTGCGCAGCAGATCGGGGCGCCGGATCTGTTGGTGTTCGATGCGACGCTGTACCTGCCGGGGGAGCAGCGCGATGCGCAATCGCTGTATCGCCAGGCGCATCTGCCCACGGCGCGATTCTTCGACGTCGACGCGGTCGCCGACAGTGACTCGACGCTGCCGCATATGGCGCCCAGTCCTGCCCGCTTCGAGCGCCTGGCCGCCGCGCTGGGCATCGGTAACGATAAACGGATCGTGTTCTATGATCAGAAGGGGCTGTTCTCGGCCGCTCGCGGCTGGTGGCTCATGCGCCTATTCGGTCATCAGGACGCTGCAGTGCTCGATGGCGGCCTGCCGAGGTGGCGGCGCGAAGGCCGCGCCCTGAGCACGGGCGAGGAACCGACGGCCGCGACCGGCACCTTCAAGGCCGCCTATTGCGCACGCTACCTGCGCGGACTCGGAGACATCCTGGCGAATCTGCCGCAGCGGCGCGAGCTGCTGCTCGATGCCCGCTCGGCGGACCGTTTCTTTGCGCGCGTGCCCGAGCCGCGGCCCGGTTTGCGCGGCGGACACATCCCAGGCAGCCGCAATCTGCCGTACACGGAGCTGCTCGCCAATGGCGAGACGCTGCTACCCGCCGCCGCGCTGCGGGAGCGCTTCGCCGCTGCCGGCGTCGGTCCCGACACGGCTGTCGTCACTTGTTGCGGCTCGGGTCTGACTGCGGCAGTGCTCAGTCTGGGCCTCGAGCTGGCGGGACTGCCCAGCGGTGCGCTCTACGATGGCTCGTGGACGGAGTGGGGCGCACGGCAGGACACGCCGATCGAGCGCTGAGCCGTCCTTCTGCAGACGGATCAGCGCTCAAGACCTATCGGCCAGAGCGGCACAGTTCTTGACGCCGCGCACGCACAACCCGCACCCGTGCCGGGAGAGTTTTAGAGCCCTGCGCGCCGATCGCGCGCAGGCGATCGGTCGGTTTTTAGTGCTCGCCAGTCCTCATGGCGCCGGGCCGCGCGATCGCTTAGGGTATCGGTCTGTCCCCAACGATTGCGGTTATGGTCTCTGCGAGCGAAACCGGCGCCCCCAATGCATTCAGCTCCAGGCCGCCGAAGAAAATCGACGGCCTGCGGATCATCGCACTGTTCAAGTTCGTCAAAGCGTCACTGCTGATCCTCACGAGCTACGGCGTACACAAGCTGCTCGATCCTCAGCTGGTCGAGAAGATCCGCATCTGGTCGGCGACCGTCACTGACCGGGTCGACCAGCGGCTGATCCTGCGCGCGCTCAGCTGGGTGGAGGGACTGGGCGCCGATAAGCTCCACCTCGTGATCGCCGTGACGGTCGCCTATACCGCAGTGGTGCTGGTCGAGGGGACGGGGCTGTGGTTGCGCCGGCGTTGGGCGGAGTGGGTGACTGTAATCGCAACGACCTCACTGATTCCGTTCGAGCTCTGGGAGCTCATCACGCGTTCCTCGGGCCGCAAATGGACCGTGGCCGCGACGCTGGCGCTCAACGTGCTCATTGCGGCGTATCTGGCACACATGCTCCGCTCGGCACAACGTCGGCCGCAACTGGCCCATTAGGCGCGGCCTCTTTTGAGCACGCATGACTGCGACGCTGCTATGGGCTTTGCTCGGAGTGGTGTTCGTGGGGCTCATCGCGGCGGTGATCGTCAGGCTCGATGCTGCGGCGCTGTCGCACCCCGTGCGGTTGCGGTTGATGGCGTGGGGAGTGCCGCTGAGTGCCGCTTTGGCGCTGCTCTACTGCCTCTGGCGTGTACTGCAGAACTGGCAGTCCGAGCTGAATGGACTTTTGCGCGGCCTGTTCAAACTCGCGCTCGTGCTGCTGCTCGCCGTGCTGGCGCGCCTTTGCTTCACGCTCTAGGATGAGCGCCATGATCCGCCATGCCGGTGGCTGCCATTGCGGCCGCGTTCGTTTCGAGGTGCTCGCGCCCGCGCAGCTGCAGGTCTTCGACTGCAACTGCTCGATCTGCGCCAAGTCCGGTTACCTGCATCTGATCGTGCCGCGCTCGCAGTTCCAACTGCTGTCCGGCGCCGAGCAGCTCACCAGCTATCAGTTCAACACCGGCACCGCCCGGCACCTGTTTTGCGCCGTTTGCGGCATCAAATCCTTCTATGTGCCCCGTTCGCACCCTGACGGCTACAGCGTCAACGCCCGCTGTCTCGATGACGGTACCGTCAGCGCGATGCGCGTGAGGGCGTTCGATGGCCAGCATTGGGAACAGCAAGTCGCCGGCGCCGCCTCCCGCATGGGCGAGGGTGCGAGCGATGGCTGAGCCGACCGTCCAGTGCCCGAACTGCCGCAGCGAAATCCGGCTGACCGAGTCGCTGGCGGCACCGTTGATTGCGGCGACGCGCGCGCAATTCGAGCAGCAGCTGTCGCAGAAGGATGCGCTGATCCTGCAGCGCGAGCAGGCCGTGCGCGAGCAGGAGCGGCTGCTCGGGCAGGCGCGCCGTGGCATCGAGCAACAGATCGCCGAGCGGGTGGAACGTCAGCTCGAGCAGGAGCGTGCCGGCGTGGCCGCCGAGGAGGCGAGGAAGGCCCGGCTGGTCAGTGCCGCGGAGCTCGAGGCGCGCCGCCGCGAGGTGTCCGAGCTGCAGGCGATTCTCGAGGTGCGTGAACATAAGCTGGCCGAAGCGCAACAGGCGCAGGCCGAGCTGATGCGCCTTCAACGGCAGCTCGAGGATTCGCAGCGCGAGCTCGACCTCACGGTCGAGCGCCGGGTGAACGACGGGCTCGCCGAGGCGCGCTCGCTGGCCCGGCGCGAGGCCGAGGAGGGCCTCAAGCTCCGAGTACTGGAGAAGGATCAGACCATTGCCTCGATGCAGCAGAAGATCGAGGAGCTCAAGCGACGCGCCGAGCAGGGCTCGCAGCAGCTGCAGGGTGAGGTGCAGGAGCTCGAGCTCGAGAGCCTGCTGCGCTTGAAATTCCCGTTCGATGCGATCGAACCGGTACCCAAGGGAGAATTCGGCGGCGATGCGCTGCAGGTTGTCAGCGGCAGCAATGGTGCGCAGTGCGGCGCGATTCTCTGGGAGTGCAAGCGCACGCGCCACTGGAGCGACGGCTGGCTCGCCAAGCTGCGCGAAGATCAGCGCGGCGCCAAGGCGGAATTTGCCGTGCTCGTCAGCCAGGCGCTGCCGAAGGGAGTGGAGACGTTCGACATCATCGACGGCATCTGGGTCACCCATCCGCGCGCTGCACTGCCGGTGGCCACGGTGCTGCGCCAGATGCTGCAGCAGCTGCGCGCGGCGCGGCAGATGTCGGAGGGACAGCAGACCAAGACCGAGATGGTCTATCAGTACCTGACGGGGCCGCGTTTTCGTCAGCGCGTCGAGGGTATCGTCGAGGCCTTCACCGGCATGCAGGAGGATCTGGACCGGGAGCGCAGAGCCATCCTGAAGCAATGGGCCAAGCGCGAGGAGCAGATCGAGCGCGTCATGAACGCCACGGTGGGGATGTATGGCGATCTGCAGGGCATCGCCGGCAAGTCGCTGCAGGAAATCGCAAGCCTGGAGCTGCGGGCATTGCAGTTCGAGCGCACCGGGACCGACAGCGAGGCCTAGCTATCGACGCGCGCCTGTACCGCCGCGCGCAGCGCCTGCAGCTCTGCGCGCAGCTCGCGCACCTGCTGCTCGAGTGCCCCGAGCCGATCCAGCGATCCGGCGTCGGCGTCAGCCGACGGCGGGCTGGGCGGGGCCGCTAATGGGACGGCAGAGCTGGCAGGGCTCTCGCTCTGAGTGCTGCACAGCTGCGCGTAGCGGGTTTCGCGCTTGCCTGGTTCGCGCGCCAACCGCACGACGCACGCACCGCCCGCACGCTGCGCCAGCTGCTCCAGCGCCGTCTCCACCTGGCTCACGTCGGTAATTTCGGCCATACGGCTGGCCCGCGCGCGCAGTTCACCCGGCGTCTGAGGTCCTCGCAGCAGCAGCTCGCAGACGATCGCGCGCTCCTGCGGCGTAAATTGCAGCGTGCTGAACTCGGTATTGCAGAAGCGCTGCTGATACTTGGCGACCCGACTGCCAAACCCTGACTTCTCGAGCACCAGGTGACGGCGCATGAGGCCATCGACGAGTTCCTGCACGGCGCGATCGGTCAGCTCCACTACCGGATCGCGATTGCTCCTTTGGTTGCAGGCCAGCACCAGGGCATTCAAGGACAGCGGGTATTGCTCGGGCGTCGTGATCTGCTTTTCGATCAGACTGCCGATGACGCGCGCCTCGAGGGCGGACAGTTGCGGAATCATGCGCCATTATAGGCGCTGCAGGCACAATACCGGCATCGACCGGCGCCGCCGACGGATCGACCGCAATGAACAGCAAAGCGCTTGAACCGCTTGAGTGGGAGATGATCTCCCGCGGCACTCTGCAGCACTACGAGCAGATCGCGCAGCAGTTTCGCGCCGGTACCCGCGATCATGATGTCAGCCAGAATATCGCTGCCCTGTTGCGTCATATCGTCGGCACACCGCCGTTCACGATCCTCGACTTCGGATGTGGACCGGGGCGCGATCTCAAGGCCTTCACCGCCCTGGGACACACCGCTATCGGCCTGGAAGGCGTCGCGTCCTTCGTAGCCATGGCGCGCGAAAGCGGCTGCGAAGTCTGGCAGCAGGACTTCATGAGTCTGACCCTGCCGCGCAGCCGCTTCGACGGCATTTTCGCCAACGCTGCGCTTTTCCATGTTCCGTCCGCGATCCTGCCGCAGGTGCTACTGCAATTGCATGCCGCGCTGCGCCCGCAGGGCGTGCTGTTCAGTTCCAATCCGCATGGCACGAACGAGGAGGGTTGGGTTCGCGGCCGCTACGGCGCTTACCACGATTTGCCGACTTGGCGCCGCTACCTCTCGGCTGCGAACTTCACCGAGCTCGAGCATTACTACAGGCCGAGCGGCCTGCCGCGCGAGCAGCAACCATGGCTTGCCAGTGTCTGGCGCAGGGCCGGCCCCTGCTGAGGGCGCAGTGAGGCCGCGGCTCAATCCGCCGACAGTGACCATTCGGCGGCTGTGCGGGCGTGAATCGCGGTGGTGTCGAACAGCGGCACGGCGGCATCAGCAGTCGCGATGAGTCCCGAGAGCTCGGTGCAGCCGAGAATGATGGCCTCGGCGCCGCGCGCCACCAGCTGCTGCATGATCTGCCGACAGGCTTCGCGCGAGGCAGGGATCAGTCGGCCAAGGCACAGTTCCTCGAATATGACTCGATGCAGCACATCGCGCTCGGATCGCCCGGGCGTGAGAACGTTCAGGCCGTACTTCGTGACGAGCCGTTCTCGATAGAACGGCTGTTCCATCGTGAAGCGGGTCCCGAGCAGGCCGACCGTGGTGACTCCGCAGCGCACGATCTCGTCGGCCGTGGCATCGACGATGTGCAGCAGCGGGATGCCGACCGCCGCTTCAATCTGGCTCGCGACCTGGTGAAGCGTGTTGGTGCATAGGACCACGGCCTGCGCGCCTGCGGCCTCGAGCGCGCGGGCCGCCGCAGCCAGCAGTGCGCCGGCGGCGTCCCATTCGCCCGCCTGCATATGCCGCTCGAGGTCATGGAAGTCGACGCTGTAGAGAACCAGCCGGGCCGAGTGCAGTCCGCCGAGCCGCTGCTTAATGGCTTGATTGATCTGGCAGTAATAGGGAACAGTCGATTCCCAGCTCAAGCCGCCGATCAGGCCGATGATTTTCATCTAATCGGTCCAGTATCCCTCGATGAGCTCGTACATGCGGCGCCAAAGCGCTCCGGGCCGACCCGTGCCGACCGGCCTGCCGTCGAGTTGTGTCACCGAGAGGACGCCGCGGGTCGCGGCCGTGAGCCAAATTTCATCGGCACAGCGCAACTCCGACTCGCTGACGGCGACGCTGCGCCGGGCGATGCCATGGCGATCCGCCAGTTCCTCGAGCAAACTGCGTGTCGTGCCGGGCAGCAGGCGTGTCGAGTTGGGAGGCACGCGAATCTGCTGGTCGATGATCACGTACACCGTTGATGCGCTGGCGTCGGTGAGCCAGCCCTCGCGCAGCAGAATGGTCTCGGCAGCACCGGCCTCGACCGCCTGTTGGCGCAGCAGCACATTGGCGAGTAGCGCCACCGACTTGATGTCGCAGCGTGCCCAGCGCGTGTCGAGCGCCGTGATACAGGCGATGCCGCGTTCCAGCGCTTCGGCGCTCGACACCGGCAGCGGCGCACAGAAGGCGAACACGGTGGGTTCGATGTCGGGCAGCGGCGCGTGATTACGGCCGTTTTCGGCGCCACGCGAGACTTGCAGATAGACGTAGAGATCGCCGCCGCCGTTGGCCTCGATAAGCTGCTCGATGAGCTCTCGCCATTGCAGCGCATCGTGCGGGTTGCGGATTCGAAGCTCGCGCAGGCTACGCGTCAGTCGCGCCAGATTGGCGCCGAGCCGCCGCGCTTGCCCGCGCCGCACGGCGATGACCTCGTAGACGCCATCGCCGAACAGGAAGCTGCGGTCAAGCGGTGAGATTCGTGCCTCGCGCAACGGCAGCACGCTGCCATTGAGATAGCACAGCGGCAACGGGTCAGCCACGGCACGCTACTTCTGGAACCACAACAGCACGCTGTCGCTGAGTCGGCTCCAAATGCCGCCCAGGGGCACGTTCACCGTTGGGTACAAAGGCACTGAAGTCATGAGCTTGCCATCGACCGTCACCTGCAGCTCGCCGACGGCGGTCGTGGTGCTCAGCGGTGCGATCAGCGGATGGCGCACACTCGCAGTGGTTTGAATGCTGCCGGCTTGGCCCCGCGACACGACGATATTGATATCCGCTGCGGGGCCCACCGCTACATATTCGTCGGTGGATTTGAACACGCGAGGCTTGAGCACCACCGTGCCGCGTTGCTTAACGTTCACGGTCTCGTAGAACGTATAGCCATAGTTGATGAGGGCGGCGCTCGCGTCCTCGCGTCCTTTGATATCGCGCGAGCCGAGCACGACCGCGATCAGACGCATGTTCTGGCGCATCGCCGAGGTCACGAGGCAGAAGCCGGCACTGTCGGTGTGTCCGGTCTTCATGCCATCGACAGTCGGGTCGCGTTCCAGCAGACCATTGCGGTTCTGCTGCTTGATGTTGTTCCAGACGAACTCCCGAAGCGAGAACCACGCGTAGTATTCCGGAAAGTCTTGTACCAGCGCGGCGCCGAGTCTCGCCAGGTCGCGCGCCGTGGTGTAGTGGGTGGGGGAGGGCAGGCCGCTGCTATCGTCGAAGTGGGTGCCGGTCAACCCCAGACGCTGCGCATTCTGATTCATGAGCTGCACGAACGCCGCCTCGGTGCCGCCGACGCGCTCGGCCAGCGCGATCGTGGCGTCGTTGCCCGACTGCACGATCATGCCCTTGACGAGCACGTCGGCCGGGACCTGACTGCCGACCTGCACGAATGTGCGCGAGCCTTCGGCACGCCAGGCGTGCTCGCTGATAGTGACCAGCTCGTTGAGCTTGAGGGTACCGGTCTTGAGCGCCTGGAACACCACGTAGCAGGTCATGAGCTTAGTCAGGCTCGCCGGCTCGAGACGCGCATCTGCATTGCGCTCGGCCAGCACCTTGCCACTCGTATAGTCAACGAGGATGTAAGCGCGGGCGTCGACCTCCGGCGGGCTGGGCATGCCCGAAACCCCGGCGGTCGCTGGCGCCGGCGCTGCCGCCGGCGCGGCTGTCGGCGCCGCGGCGGGTGCACTGGTGTTCGGTTTGTGAGTGGCAGCCATCGAGCTGGCTGCTCGGCCCAGCAGCGACAGCGAGGCTAGGGCTGCGACGAACAGTAAAGCACTCGGTTTCATGCGGCTTCGGATCTCCAGCTAAACAACAAGTGTAGCGGCACTGTTCAGTCTTGTGCGAGCCGCGCCTCGGGGAAGCCGAGCGCGGACAGACGCGCAATCAACTGATCGAACTCCTGCACGCTGGAAATGGGGCCGATACGCACGCGCTGCAGCGGCTGATCCGCCGACGGGCTCAACGTAAAGACGCGCTCAAGACCAGCGTCCCGCAGTCTTTGCGCCGCCCGATTCGCATTGGCCTGCTGTGAATAGGCCCCGATCTGTATGTAGAAGTGCCCCATGACAGTCGTCGTAGCGGTCGCGGCAGGGGTCGCGGCAGCCGGCGCCACCGGTGGCAGCGGCGCAGTCACGGGCGGCACGCTGCTCACGCCCACGCTCGCCGCCGAGGCGGCTGCGGTCGTGGCCGGCAATGTCGCCGCTGCCGGCGCAGTAGCCGGCGTGAGCGCCTCGACCTCGACGAAGGCGGTGCCATTGCGAATCATGTCGAGCTTGGCCGCGGCCGTGTACGACAGGTCGATGATACGAGTGGCAACGAAGGGACCACGATCGTTGATGCGTACGACTACGCTGCGG
>JGI12269J14319_10000416_pt1 | contig 40591 bp, 37 predicted proteins | sample PeaSoiSIISIP2007_FD_14319 | JGI IMG/M metagenome (IMG submission 14319)
TCATCGCAATCGACGGGCCGGCGGCTTCGGGCAAGGGCACCCTGGCGCGGCGGCTCGCCCGCCGTTACGGGCTGGCCTACCTGGATACCGGCCTGATCTATCGCGCGGCCGCCGCCAAGGCGCTGGACGCCGGCGCCGATCCACGCGATCCCGCCGCCGCCGCAGCGGCTGCCCGGGCGGTCACCGTGACCGACCTCGCCGAGCCGCGGCTGCGCGAGGAACGTTATGCCGCCGCGGCCTCGGTGGTGGCGGCGATCCCGGCGGTGCGGCAGGCGCTGCTTGCCCTGCAGCGCGATTTCGCCCTTCACCCGCCCGAGGGGAGAGCCGGGGCGGTCCTCGACGGGCGCGACATCGGCACCGTGGTGTGCCCCGAGGCCACCGCGAAGCTCTTTCTCACGGCCACGCCTGAGGCGCGGGCAATGAGGCGATTCAAAGAGTTGCAGGGAGGCGACTCGGGGATTATATACGAGCGCGTCCTGCAGGACATGAACGCTCGCGACACGCGCGACAGCGGGCGCGCGACGGCCCCTTTGGCACGGGCCGCCGATGCGCTCGAACTGGACACCACCGCGCTCGATGAGGATGCCGCTTTCGCGGTTTCCGTCGAATTCGTCGAAAGACGGCTCCAAAGCCGCCCGGGCTGAGCGCTTCCTCCTGCCGGACCAAGGGTCTCCGCCGCCGCGCCCTTCTCTCCGCCGGCGGCCGTTCGCTCGCCGCAACGTCCCCGGCGGAGCGGGCCGAACCAAGAGGACGCCTGGAGTCTCGATGGCCGTCGCAACCCAAACCGCCTCTATCCCCGGCAAGGAAAGCTTTGCCGCGCTGCTCGACGAATCGCTCGGCGCCACCGCTGGGCTCGAAGGAACCGTGATCAAGGGCACAGTGATCGCGATCGAGAACGACGCGGTGCTCATCGATGTCGGGCTCAAATCCGAGGGGCGGGTCGCGCTGAAGGAATTCGCCATGCCGGGCAAGCCGCCCGAGATCAAGGCTGGCGACATCGTCGAGGTCTATCTCGAGCGCATGGAGGACAAGAACGGCGAGGCGCAGATCTCGCGCGAGAAGGCGCGCCGCGAGGAGGCTTGGACCCAGCTCGAGAAGAGCTTCCAGTCGAACGAGCGCGTGACCGGCACCATCTTCGGCCGCGTCAAAGGCGGCTTCACGGTCGATCTCAATGGCGCCGTCGCGTTCCTGCCGGGCAGCCAAGTCGACATCCGCCCGGTGCGCGACATCACCCCGCTCCTGGGCACGCCGCAGCCGTTCCAGATCCTCAAGATGGACCGATCGCGCGGCAATATCGTCGTGTCGCGCCGCGCCGTGCTCGAGGAAAGCCGCGCCGAGGCGCGCTCGGAGCTGGTCGCCTCGCTCAAGGAGGGCCAGATCCTCAATGGCGTGGTCAAGAACATCACCGATTACGGCGCCTTCGTCGATCTTGGCGGGGTCGACGGGCTACTCCATGTCACCGACATCGCCTGGCGGCGCATCAACCATCCGTCCGAGGCGCTCCATATCGGCCAGAACGTCAAGGTGCAGGTGATCCGCTTCAATCCCGAGACGCAGCGCATCTCGCTCGGCATGAAGCAGCTCGAGGCCGACCCGTGGGAGGGCGTCGAGCTCAAATACCCCGCCAGCGCGCGCTTCAAGGGCCGTGTCACCAACATCACCGATTACGGCGCCTTCGTCGAGCTGGAGCCTGGCGTCGAGGGCTTGGTCCATGTCTCGGAGATGAGCTGGACCAAGAAGAACGTCCATCCCGGAAAGATCGTCTCGACCAGCCAGGAGGTGGAGGTGATGGTGCTGGACGTCGATCCGACCAAGCGCCGCATCAGCCTCGGCCTCAAGCAGACGATGCAGAACCCGTGGGAGGCGTTCGCCGAGAAATACCCGGTCGGCAGCGAGCTCGAGGGCGAGGTCCGCAACATCACCGAGTTCGGCCTGTTCGTGGGCCTGCCCGGCGACATCGACGGCATGGTCCACCTGTCCGACATCGACTGGCAGAAATCGGGCGAGGAGGCGATGGCCGCCTACAAGAAGGGCGACGCGGTGCGGGCGCGCGTCCTCGACATCGACGTCGAGAAGGAGCGCATCAGCCTGGGCATCAAGCAGCTCGCGTCGGATCCGCTGGAATCGAGCCTTTCCAACGTCAAGAAGGGCGACATCGTCACCTGCACCGTCTCGTCCATCACCGAGAACGGCATCGAGGTACAGCTCGCGAGCGGGCTCCCCGGCTTCATCCGCAAGTCCGAGCTGTCGCGTGACCGCGCCGAGCAGCGCCCGGACCGCTTCGCCGTCGGCGAGAAGGTCGATGCCAAGGTGACCGCGCTCGACCGCGCTACGCGCAAGGCCGCGCTCTCGATCAAGGCGCGCGAGTTCGACGAGGAGAAGAAGGCGATGGCCGAGTTCGGCTCGTCTGATTCGGGCGCAAGCCTCGGCGACATCCTCGGCGCCGCGATCAACCGCGCACGCGGCGAGAAGGGCGAGAAGGACGACAAGTAACGCCCGGCCGCATCCCTCGGGCGGTGCGCAGGCGCGGCTCAGGACGGTTGACGGGTCGCAGGGGGTTTGGCAGGCTTGCGCCGCCGCAGAGCCCGGAAGAGGCGTCGCATGACCAAGTCCGAGCTGATCCAGCGCCTGGCCGAACGCAATCCGCATCTCTACCAGCGCGATGTCGAGCGCATCGTCAGCACCGTCTTCGATGAGATCACCGCGGCCCTGTCGCGCGGCGACCGCGTCGAATTGCGCGGCTTCGGCGCCTTCTCGGTCAAGCGGCGCGAAGCGCGCCAGGGGCGTAATCCGCGGACCGGCGACAGCGTCAGCGTCGGCCAGAAGCACATCCCGTTCTTCAAGACCGGCAAGCAGCTGCGCGAGCGCCTCAACGAGGACGCGTGACGCGCCGGCCGCAGGTGACGCGTTGAAGCTCGTTCATTGGGTCGTGACCTTGCCGGCGATGGCGCTGGCCGTGATTTTCGCCGTTTCGAACCGCAATGGCGTGTCGGTGACGTTCTGGCCGCTTCCGGTGCGGCTCGACGCGCCGCTTTACCTGGTCGTGCTGCTGGCGCTGCTGGCGGGGTTTCTGATCGGCGAGCTGGTCGGCTGGATCAATGGCAGCCGCGCGCGGCGGCTGGCGCGCGAGCGGGCGCGCCGCATCGCCGAACTGGAAGCCCAGATCGCCGCAGCATCGCCGCCGCACCCGGCCCCGCTCGCCACCGCGCTGCCCGCGCGGGCCGCCCGCGATTGACCGCCCCGCCGGCGCCCGCTATGCCGGCGCCATGCGCATATTCGGCCCGAGCGAAGTCGTCGCGGCGCTCGGCTATCCTGCTCTCGTCGAGGCCCTGCGACAGATGTTCCGCAGCGGCGACGTGGTCGCGCCGGCACGGCATCGCCACACGATCGAGCTGCCGGGCGGCCCGAGCGGCAGCCTGCTCATCATGCCGGCGTGGCAGGCGGGCCGGCATCTCGGCGTCAAGCTCCTCACCATCTTTCCCGGCAACAAGGGACCGGACAACCCGACGCTCCAGGGCCAATACCTGCTGCTCGACGCCAAGAGCGGCACGCCCATCGCCCTCTTCGACGGGCCGGCGCTGACGGCGCGGCGCACCGCGGCGGCCTCGGCGCTCGCCGCCAGCTATCTCGCGCGGCCGGATTGCGAGCGGCTTCTCATGGTGGGCGCGGGCGCGCTCGCCTCCCATCTCATCCACGCCCATGTGAGCGTCCGGCCGATCGTCAACGTGCTGGTATGGAGCCGCAACTACGACCGCGCGGCGCGGCTGGCGCAGCGCCTGACGCGGCGCTCGCTCAAGGTCGCGCCGACTGACGACCTGCAGCGCGCGGTCAACGGCGCGCACATCATCTGCTGCGCCACGCCGTCGCGCGAGCCGCTGATCAAGGGCCATTGGCTGCCGCTCGGCGTGCATATCGACCTGGTCGGCGGCTTCCGGCCCGACATGCGCGAGGCCGACGACGACACCATCCGCCGCGCGCGCGTGTTCGTCGATTCGCGCGAGGCCGTGCTGGCCGAGGCCGGCGACGTGATCGCGCCGATCGAAGCCGGGGTGATGAGCGAGGACGACATCGCCGGCGACCTGTTCGAGCTGTCGCGCGGCAGCCGCGCCGGCCGCCGCTTCAACGACCAGATCACCTTGTTCAAGTCCGTGGGGCTCGCGCTCGAGGATCTGGCGGCGGCGAAGCAGGCGCTCGAGACGGAAGAGCCGATCTGAAATGGACCGCAACCCCATCCTGGTCGCGATCGACACGCCGGACGAGGCGGCGGCGCGTGCCCTCGTCGCCGCCGTCGCTAGTGCTGTCGGAGGCGTCAAGCTCGGGCTCGAGTTCTTCGTCGCCAACGGTCCGCGCGCGGCCAAGGCGGCGGCGGGGGGGCAGGCGCTGTTCCTCGATCTGAAGCTCCACGACATTCCCAACACGGTGGCGGGCGCGGTGCGCGCGGCGGCGGCGCTGGAGCCGCTGCTGCTGACGATCCACGCCACCGGTGGGCCGGCGATGATGCGCGCGGCCGCCGAAGCCGCCGCGGGCACGGGCCGACGGCGCATGAAGCTCGTCGGCGTCACCGTTTTGACGAGCCTCGACGAGGCCGATCTCGCGAGCGTCGGCCAGGCGGGCCCGATCGCCGATCAGGCGTTGCGCCTGGCGCTGCTCGCGCGCGCCAGCGGCCTCGACGGCGTGGTGTGCTCGCCGCACGAGGTGGCGGGATTGCGTGCGGCGTGCGGACAGGAATTCCTGCTGGTCGTGCCCGGCATCAGGCCGGCAGGAGCGTCGCTCGGCGACCAGAAGCGCGTGATGGGGCCGCGCGAGGCGATCGCGGCGGGCGCCAACTATCTCGTGATCGGCCGGCCGATCACGGCAGCGCCCGATCCGGGCGCGGCGGCGCGCGTTATCGCGGCGGAACTCGCATGAGCGTGGTGGTCAAGATCTGCGGGCTTTCGAGCGAGGACGCGCTGGCCGCCGCAGTCGCGGGCGGCGCGCGCTTCGTCGGGTTCGTGTTCTATCCGCCGAGCCCGAGACATCTCACGATCGAGCGCGCGGCGGCACTCGCCACGCGCGTGGTGCCGGGCATCACGCGCGTCGGCGTGATGGTCGATCCCGACGACGAATTCCTCGCCCGTCTCCTCGCCAAGGCGCCGCTCGATCTCCTGCAGCTTCACGGCAAGGAGACGCCGCAGCGCGTGCTGGCGATCAAGGAGCGCTTTCGCATCCGCGCTATGAAGGCAATCGCGGTCGCGGGCGAAGCCGATCTCGATCACGCCAAGGCCTATCTCGGCGTCGCCGACTGGCTCATGTTCGACGCCAAGCCGCCCAAGGACAGGACCGACGCCATGCCGGGCGGCAACGCGCTCGCCTTCGACTGGCGGCTGATGCGCGCGCGGCGCTGGCCGGTGCCGTGGATGCTGTCGGGCGGGCTCGACCCCGACAATCTCGCCGAAGCCGCGACCATATCCGGCGCGGACGCGCTCGATGTGTCGTCGGGCGTCGAGTCCGCGCCCGGAATCAAGGACCCGGCCAAGATCCGCCTCTTCCTGGCGCGCGCGCACGCGCTGTGATGCGGCTTCACGATCATTGATCGCGCCACACAGACGGCCGAGAATGGCGCCCGATCCACTCGCCGCGGAGGAAACCGCATGAGACGATCCGCGTTCGCGCTTGTCCTGGCCCTGGCATTGGCGGCTCCGTCGGCGCGCGCCGCCGAGCCGGTGAAGCTCGGCTTCAGCATGTCGCTGACCGGAGCGCTCGCCAATACCGGCCGCGTCGCGCTCGCCGCGATCAAGCTGTGGGAGGCCGATATCAACTCCAAGGGCGGGATTCTCGGCCGCCCGGTGCAGCTCGTCTATTACGACGACCAGAGCACGTCGGCCAACGTGCCGACCATCTATACGAAGCTCCTCGATGTGGACAAGGTCGATCTTGTGGTCGGCCCTTATTCCACCGCGCAGACGGCGCCGGCGATGCCGACGGTAATGGAGCACGGCAAGGTGTTCATCGGCCTAAGCGCGATCGCCATCAACAGCCATTTCCACTATCCGCGGTATTTCTCGATGACCAACGCGGGGCCGGACCCGAACGCGATCTTCTCCAAGGGCTTCATCGCCGCGGCGATGCGGCAGAACCCGAAGCCGCAGACGATCGCCTTCTCTGGCGCCGACATCGAGTTCTCGCAGAGCGTGCTGACGGCCGCGCGCGAGATCGCCAAAGCGGCGGGACTCAAAACCGTCTACGACAAATCCTACCCGCCGACGACCACCGACTACGCACCAATCGTGCGCGCGGTGCAGGCCGCCAATCCCGACCTGTTCTATCTTGCGTCCTATCCGCCGGATTCGGTCGGCATCGTGCGCGCCATCAACGAGATCGGCTTTCGCCCGAAGATGGTGGGCGGCGCCACTGTTGGGCTGAACAATGTCTCGATCAAGATGCAGCTCGGGCCGCTGCTCAACGGCATCGTCGGCTATGAGAACTGGCTCCCGACCACGACCTTGAGCTTTCCCGGCGTGCAGCCGGTGCTGGAGCGCTACCAGGAAACGGCCAAGACCGACGGACTCGATCCGCTCGGCTGGAGCATGGTGCCGGCGGCCTATGCCGAGACGCAGGTGCTGGGCGCGGCCGTCAACGCGGTCGGCAGCCTCGACCAGGACAAGATCGCGCAATACATGCATAGCCACGCGATCCCGACCATCTGGGGCGACATCGCCTTCGGTCCCGAGGGCGAATGGACCGAAGGCCGCATGATCGTTGTGCAGTACCGCAACATCACGGGGAAGACGCTCGACCAGTTCACCAACCCCGCCAATGAGCCGATCATCGATCCGCCGAAATACCAGACCGGCGAGCTGATCTATCCCTATGCCGACGCCTTGAAGTGAGGAAACGCAGATGGTGACCCTGGCCGAAGTGACGGCGAAGAGGATCGGCAAGGCGCCCTCGTCGGTGGTGAAGCCGGTGGCGTTGGGTCGGGGCACCATGGCGACGCGCGACCTGGCGCTGACACGCAAGTTCCTCGAGGACGCGCTGGGGATGGAGTGCCGCGAGACCGCGCCCGGTCATCTGCTGGCGCGCCATCGCGGCGATCGCGGTGCGAACAGCTATTGGATCCTCGAGGTGACCGAGGCGCCGCGCATCGACCATCCGCAGAAGATGCTCAACCATTGGGGCTTCGAGGTGGCGACCCGCGCCGATGTCGAGCGCGTCCACCAGCTTCTCACGGCCAACGCGGAAGCCTATGGCCTGCGTCGCGTCCATCCGGTCAAGGCCAATCACGGCTCGTTCAGCTTCTACTGCGAGGACGTCGATTCCAACTGGTGGGAGGTCGAGTGCCGCGACGCGGAGATCTCTTACGCCGCGTCGGTCGCCAAGGGAGACCCGGCATGACCACGACCGCCTTCTCGCACGGCACGCTCGGCGTCAAGGACGCAGTGCGGACGCAGCGCTTCTACAAGGAGTTCCTCGGCCTCAACAGCGTGCGCAAGGACAATGGTACGCAATATGTCTGGCTTGGCGGCGAATGGATCATCGCCTGCCTCCCCGTCGCCAAGGGTCCACAGCCGCAAGGGCCGGAGAACCGCTGGGGCCTGCGCGTCGCGACCGCTGCGGAGGTCGATGCGGCCCATGCGGCGGCGCGCGCGCAGCAGGCGGAATGGGACATCAAGGAGGTGCGGCCGATAACGGAGGATGGAAATGCGCGCTCGTTCTGCCTCCAGGACCTCGACGGCAACTGGTGGGAGATCTTTCACCGCGCGGCTCCCCTCTACGACGACGTGTTCGGCGACGGTGCGAAGGGAAGATAGGCGATGCAGTTCGGCCTCAATTTCTTCCCCTGCCTCAGCCCGGCCGAGAAGCCGGCGGCGCAGTATTTCCGCGAGGCGATGCATTTGATCGGGCTCGCCGACGAATTGGGCTACAGCCACATCCGCCAGGTCGAGCATTATTTCCATCCCTATGGCGGCTACAGCCCCAACCCGATCGTGTTCCTCGCCGCCGCCGCCCAGCGTACGCAGAATGCACGGCTCGTCACCGGCGCGGTGCTGCCCGCGTTCAACAATCCGCTGAAGCTCGCGGGCGAGATCGGCATGCTCGACGGGCTGAGCGGCGGAAGGCTCGATGCCGGCTTCGCGCGGGCCTTCCTGCCGCACGAGTTCGCGACCTTCGGCGTCAGCCTCGACGACAGCCGCAAGCGCTTCGACGAGGGCGTGGCGCAGGTGCGGCTCCTGCTCTCGGCCGAGAACGTTTCGTCGCAAGGCCAGTTTCACAGCTTCCGCAACGTGACCTCCTATCCGCGCCCGACGCAGCGCCCGCACCCGCCCATCTGGGTTGCGGCCACCGGCACGCCGCAGACCTTCGAAGAGAGCGGCCGCGCCGGCTTCGGCATCATGACCATCCCGCTCGAGCCCAAGCGCATGCGCGAGCTGATCGGGATCTATCGCGAGGCGTGGCGCTTGGCGGGCCATCCCGGGCGTGGCACCGTGATGAGCAACTTCATCATGTGCTGCCTGCCGTCGCGCGCGGAGGCCTTGGAGCTGGCGCGCGAGCCCACCAACGGCCATCTGCGCGGCCTCGCGGCGGCGGCGTCGGACTGGGCCAAGGGCGCCAGCACCAAGGACTATCCCGGCTATGACCGCATGATCGCGCAGGTCAGCAAGGAAACGTTCGAGGACCAGGTGGCGAAGGGCGTCGGCCTCGCCGGCACGCCCGAAGACGTGATCGCGATGGTGCGCGCCTATAACGACGAGGTCGGCGGCTTCGAGGCCGCCTCGCTCCACGTCGCACCCTCGACCATGCTGGTCGACGTGGCCGAGCGCGCCATGCGCCACTTCGCGGCCGAAGCGATGCCGAAGCTGGCGGGGTTGTGAGCGCGCGGGCGCGTCCGCTAAAACACTGCAATGGCAGCGCCCAACACCTTTCGCCTTGGTCCCGACGAGCGCGGCATGTTCGGCATATTCGGCGGCCGCTTCGTCGCCGAGACGTTGATGCCGCTGGTGCTGGCGGTCGAGCGTGCCTATGACGCGGCCAAACGCGATCCATCGTTCGCCGCCGAGTTGGGGCGCTATCTCGAGCATTATGTCGGCCGCCCCAGTCCGCTCTATCTCGCCGAGCGCCTGACGCGCCAGTGCGGCGGGGCGAAGATTTACCTGAAGCGCGAGGACCTCAACCACACCGGCGCGCACAAGGTCAACAACACGATCGGCCAGATCCTGCTGGCGCGCCGCATGGGCAAGTGCCGCATCATCGCCGAGACCGGCGCCGGCATGCACGGCGTCGCCACCGCCACGGTGTGCGCCCTCTTCGACCTGCCCTGCGTCGTCTACATGGGCGCCACCGACATCGAGCGGCAGAAGCCCAACGTCCTGCGCATGCGCATGCTCGGCGCCGAGGTGCGCCCGGTCACCTCCGGCACCGCGACCTTGAAGGACGCGATGAACGAGGCGCTGCGCGACTGGGTCGCCAATGTCGACGACACCTATTACCTGATCGGCACGGTCGCCGGGCCGCATCCCTACCCGACCATGGTGCGCGACTTCCAATGCGTCATCGGCGAGGAGGTGCGGGCGCAGATGCTGAAGGCGGAAGGGCGGCTGCCGCATTCTCTGGTCGCCTGCGTCGGCGGCGGCTCGAACGCGATCGGCCTGTTCCACCCCTTCCTCGACGAGCCGGACGTCGCCATGATCGGCGTCGAGGCGGCGGGGCTCGGCATCGAAACGGGCAAGCACGCCGCGTCCTTGAACGGCGGCGCGCCGGGCGTGCTGCATGGCAACCGCACCTACCTGCTCCAGACCGATGATGGCCAGATCGTCGATGCCCATTCGATCTCGGCGGGGCTCGATTATCCCGGCGTCGGGCCGGAGCATGCATGGCTCCACGATCGCGGCCGGGTCGAGTACGTGCCGGTGAGCGATGCCGAGGCGCTCGCCGCGTTCCGGCTGCTGACGCGGCTCGAAGGGATCATTCCGGCGCTCGAATCGGCGCACGCCGTCGCCGAGGCGATGAAGCGTGCGCCGCGCCTGCCGGCGGACCACCTCATGGTGATCAATCTCTCCGGCCGCGGCGACAAGGATCTCGACACTGTCGCCAAGGCGAGCGGGGCCGGGAGTTGAGCGCGACGCGCATCGCCGCCCGCTTCGCCGCGCTCCGCCGCGAGGGCCGCGCCGGGCTGGTGACATATCTCACCTGTGGCGACCCCGATGCCGCGACCTTCGCCGCGCTGCTGGCGGCCCTGCCCGGGGCCGGCGCCGATCTGATCGAAATCGGCATGCCGTTCTCGGACCCGATGGCGGACGGACCGGCGATCCAGGCGGCGAGCCTGCGCGCGCTCCGCGCCGGCATGACGCTCGCGCGCACCCTCGCCATCGTGCGCGACTTCCGCGCCCGCGACGATGCGACGCCGGTGGTACTGATGGGCTATTACAACCCGATCTATCGCTTCGGCGTGCCGCGCTTCCTCGCCGCCGCCATCGATTCGGGCGTCGATGGATTGATCGTCGTCGATCTGCCGCCCGAGCACGACGACGAATTGTGCCTGCCGGCGGGCGCAGCCGGGCTCGCCTTCATCCGCCTCGCCACGCCGACGACCGACGATGCGCGCGCCAGGATCGTGCTGCGGCACGCTGCCGGCTTCATCTATTACGTCGCCATCGCGGGGATCACCGGCACCAAGTCGGCCGTAATCGCGAACGTCGCCAAGGCGGTCGCGCGCCTGAAGCGCGCATCGACCCTTCCCGTCGCAGTCGGTTTCGGCATCCGGACCCCCGCGCAGGCGGCGGAGGTCGCGCGCGTCGCCGATGCCGCGGTGGTGGGCTCGGCGCTGGTCGAGCGCGTGGCGGCCGCGCTCGATGCCGACGGGCGCGCGACGCCGGGCCTCGCTGCATCCGTCCTCGCCGAGGTGCGCGCCTTGAGCGACGGCGTGCGCCGCGCGCGGGTGCGGCCATGAACTGGCTCACCAACTTCGTCCTGCCCAAGATCCGTGCGGTGGTGACCCAGCGCGAGGTGCCCGACAATCTGTGGCACAAATGCCCGAGCTGCGGCCAGATGCTGTTCCACCGCGAGCTCGAAGCCAATCTGCACGTCTGCACAAGCTGCAATCACCATCTGCGGCTGCCGCCTGAGCGCCGCCTGGCGCTGCTCTTCGACGACGAGAACGCCACCGAGATCGAGCTGCCGAAGGCGCTGCACGATCCGCTGAAGTTCCGCGACCGCAAGCGCTATGCCGAGCGCCTGAAGGAGGCGCAGGCGAAAAGCGGCGGGCGCGACGCGGCAATGGTGGCGCACGGCACCATCGGCGGCGTCGAGGCGGTCGCCTGCGTGTTCGATTTCGCGTTCCTGGGCGGTTCGATGGGGATCGCGGTCGGCGAGGCTGTCCTCGCGGCGGCGCGGCTCGCGGTCGAGCGCGAGGCGGCGCTCGTCGTGGTGCCGTCCTCGGGTGGCGCGCGCATGCAGGAGGGCATCCTGTCGCTGATGCAGATGCCGCGCACCACGCTCGCGGTCGAAATGGTGAAGGAGAAGGGCCTCCCCTATGTCGTCATCCTCGCCGATCCGACGACAGGCGGCGTTTCCGCCTCGTTCGCGATGTTGGGCGACGTGACGCTCGCCGAGCCCGGCGCGGTGGTGGGCTTCGCCGGCGCCCGCGTCATCGAGGAGACCATCCGCGAGAAGCTGCCCGAGGGCTTCCAGCGCGCGGAATATCTGCTCGAGCACGGCATGGTCGACATGGTGGTGCCGCGGCGCGAATTGAAGGCGACCTTGGCGCGCCTCCTCGACCTGCTGACGCGGCGCGGCGCCGTCGAAGCGGCGGAGATCGCGCCCTGAGCGTCGACCGCGTTCTCGAGCGGCTGACGGCGCTCCATGTCCGGCTCATCGATCTGTCGCTCGACCGCGTGTTGCGACTGCTCGCGGCGCTGGGCAATCCACAGCTACACCTGCAGCCCGTGATCCACGTCGCCGGGACCAACGGCAAGGGGTCGACCTTGGCGTTCCTGCGCGCCTTCCTCGAGGCGGCGGGGTATCGCGTCCATGTCTACACCTCGCCTCATCTCGTGCGCTTCAACGAGCGCATCAGGCTCGCGGGCAAGCTCGTCGACGAGGACACTCTCCTTGCCCTGCTCGAGGAATGCGAGCGCGTCAATGACGGCGCGCCTGTCACCTTCTTCGAGATCACCACCGCGGTCGCGTTCCTGGCCTTCGCGCGCACGCCGGCGGACATCGTCCTGCTCGAGACCGGGTTGGGCGGGCGGTTCGACGCGACCAACGTGATCCTGCGCCCCGCGGTCACGGCGATCACGCCGATCTCACTCGACCACCAGCATTTCCTCGGCGACACGGTGGCCAAGATCGCGTTCGAGAAGGCCGGCATCCTCAAGCAAGGCGTGCCCGCCGTGCTCGCTCCGCAGACGCGCGAGGCCGCCGAGGTGCTGGAGGCGCGCGCGCATGCTGTGGGCGCGCCGCTCTTCCGCCACGGCGTCGAGTGGTCGGCAGCCATGGCGCCCGACGGACGCCTCGCCTATCGCGGCCGGCGCGATTGTCTCCTGCCGCCGCCCGGGCTCATCGGGCCGCATCAATACGACAATGCGGGAACCGCGCTCGCATGCCTCGAACGTCTCGACGGATTCTCCGTACCCTACCCGGCGTTGGCGCGCGGCATGGGCGCGGTCGAATGGCCGGCGCGGCTGCAGCGCCTGACCAGCGGGACGCTGCCGGCGCTCCTCCCCGCCGACGCCGAGCTATGGCTCGACGGCGCGCATAATCCCGCCGGCGGCGCGGCGCTCGCGCGCGTGGCATCGCGCTGGCGCGACCGTCCGCTGCGGCTCGTCTTTGGCATGCTGGCGACGCACGACCCGCGCGGCTTCCTCGAGCCGCTCGCGCCATTGATCGATGGCCTTGCCGCGCTCGCCATTCCGGGCGAGCCCAATGCGCGCCCCGCCGCCGAGCTGGCCGAAGCCGCAGCATCGCTCGGCATCGACGCCGCGCCGGCGCCCGGCATCGCCGACGCCATCGCCGCCGCCGCCGCGCCCGGCGCGCGCACCCTCATCTGCGGCTCGCTCTACCTCGCGGGCCGCGTGCTGGCAGAGAACGGGGCGGCTTAGCTCAGAGGACCGAGTTCACCCACTCGACCAGCTTGCTCTTGGGCAGCGCGCCGATCTTGGTGGCCGCGACCTGGCCGTTCTTGAACAGGATCAGGGTCGGGATGCCGTGGACGCCGTATTTCATCGGCGTCTGCGGGTTCTCGTCGATGTTGATCTTGGCGACGGTGACGCGGCCTTCCATGTCCTTCGCGAGATCCTCGAGAAAGGGCGCGATCATCTTGCATGGGCCGCACCACTCGGCCCAGAAATCCACCAGCACAGGCCCCGGCGCGTTCAGGACGGAGGTCTCGAAGGACTGATCGGTGACCTTGGCGGTGCTCATGGAGTTCTCCCGAGATGCGGAAATGGAATCTAGGAACCGACCCGACGAGCGTCAATGGCGCGGCCGGACGAGGCGGGCATCGCTGACCCGCATGAGGCGCGGCCCTTCGGTCCACAGCAGCGCGCACTGCACCGCGCGCCCGGGATAGATCGCGGCGACCGCTGCGCGATAGGCGCGAAGCTGCTCGAGATAAAGCGGCGGGATGTCGTCCTCGCTCGCCGGCACCGGACGCAGGGTCTTGTAGTCGACGATCAGCACCGTGTCGTCCCGCACCAACAGCCGGTCGATCCGTCCCGAGATCGCGCTGCCGTCGACCAACCCCACCACCGGCACCTCGGCCAGCGACAAGGGGCCGAACAGCGGCGCGAAATCGGGCTCTTCCAGCACCGCCAGCGTCTCGGCGAGGATCGCCGCCTGCGCCTCGTCCGAGAGCGCATGCACCGGCCGCGCGAGAAAGCGCCGCGCGGCGGAGGCACGCGCGGCCGGGTCGAGCTGAGGCAGGCTCTGTAGCAGGCGATGCACGATCAGGCCGCGGCGGAAGCCCGCGCCGCCGTCGCCGCCGAGCGGCGAGCGCGGCGCCGGCTCGGTTCCCTCCGGGCGCGACGGCGCCAGAGGCTTGGGCGGGATCAGCTCGGGCTTGGGCGCGTCGCTCGCCCAAGCCGGCAAGGCGATTTGAGCGGAGGCCGCTTCGGACAGACGGGTATCGCTCACGGGCTTGGCGGTCTGCGGCGTGCTGAGACGCAAGCCCGGTCCCGCCCATCCGTCCGCGGCGGGCGACGCGAACGCGAATCGCTCGACCCCTTCCGCCTCGGCGAGCCCCGCGGCGACGAGATCGTACCAGGTGCCGGGCGAAGGGTTCCGCTTGTTGCGCCAGCCGCAGACATAGAGCCGGTCCTCGGCGCGCGTCATCGCGACATAGAGCAGCCGGCGGTATTCCTCCTGTCGCCGCTGCGCCGCGGCCGCGCGCGCGCGATCGAATGCCAGCGCACCGCACGCCTTGTCGGCCGCCCACAGCGCCAGCCCGTCATCGGCCCAGACGACGCGAAGCGGCTGCGTCGGCACCTGCAGCGTGTCGGGCAGGAACACGATCGGCGCCTGCAGTCCTTTGGCGCCGTGCACCGTCATGATCCGCACCTCGTCGCGGCCGCGCTCGTCGAGGTCGCGTTTCACCACGATGTCGCCGGCGCCGAGCCAATGGAGGAAACCCTGCAGCGACGGCCCGTGACTGCGCTCGTAGGCGAGCGCGGCGGCCATCAGTTCGTCGAGCGCGTCCGCCGCCTCGGGGCCGAGCCGCGCGAGCCAGCGTCGCCGTCCGCCCCGCTCGCCCATGATCTCGGCGAGGAGCTCGTAGGGCGGCGCGTAATCGGCGCGGCCCATGAGTTCGCGCAGCAGCGTCGCCGCGCGCGCGAAGTCCGGGTTCTTGCCGGCGCGGCGCTGCAGTTCGCCCCACAGCGGCGCGTCATCGCCGCGTTGCCACGCGAGCGCGAACAGGAGCTCCTCGTCGAAGCCGAAGAGCGGCCCCTTGAGCACGGTGGCGAGCGTGAGATCGTCGTCCGGCAGGAGCAGGAACCGCAGCAGCGCCATCGCGTCCTCGACCGCGAGCTGATCGACGAGACGCATGCGGTCGGACCCTGCAACCGCGACGTTGCGCTCGCGCAGCGCGCGCACCAAGGCACCGACGAACTGCGTGCGGCGCCGCACCAGCACCATCACGTCGCCGGGGACGATGCGGCGATCGCGCGATTCGAGCCGCTCGCCGCGCTCGATCCAGCCCTTGATGGTCGCGGCGATCGCTTGCGCGAGACGGAGCTGCGGGACGCTCGCGCGGCGCTGCTCGAGCGGCAGCTCCCACGGCGCAGGCGGCGGCGCATCGACCGGCTCGACCGCCGGCCACAGCTCGACGAGGCCGCCCTGACCGGCGCGGTGCGCCACGTGCCGGATCGGCGCGCCCTCGAGCGCCACGCCGGCGCTCGCCTCGGGCCGCGCGAACACCGCGTCGACCGCGGCGAGAACGGCGCTGGTCGAGCGGAACGACAGATCGAGGCTCACCCTGCGCCAGCCCGCTCCCGCGCCCTGCGCCTTGGCCGCGAAATGGTCGTGCATGCGGAGAAAGAAATCCGGGTCGGCGCGCTGGAAGCTGAAGATCGACTGCTTGATGTCGCCGACCGCGAAGACCGTGCGCGGGCCGGGACGCGCCGCTTCGCCGGCGAAGAACTCGTCGGCGAGCTTCGCCACCACCTCCCACTGCTCGGGATTGGTATCCTGCGCCTCGTCGATCAGGATGTGATCGATGCCGCCGTCGAGCTTGAAGAGAACCCAGGACGGAATGCCCTCGCCGCACAAGAGATCGCGCGCCCCGAGCACGAGATCGTCGTAATCGAGGAGCGCGCGCCCGTCCTTTCGGCTGCGGTAAAGCGCGAGCATGCGGTCGCCCAGCGCGGCCAGCGCCAGAGTCGCACGCATGAGCGATGCCGCGGCGCGCTCGCGCCGCGCGCGCTCGAGCCGTTCCGCCTCGCGACGGAGCGCGGCCTCGATCTCGGGCGCGCCAGTCGCGATCGCCTTGGTGACGATGTCCTTGCGCTCGTCGCCCTCATGGGTGAGAAAAACGGCGCAATAAGCGTCGAATAGGTCGGGCCGGCCCTCCACCGGCGCCGCGAGGAAGCGCGCCATCGCCTCGCCGCGCTCGCGGTCGCGCTTGCTGCCGCGCTCGATCATATAGCGCGCGCCCGCGGCAAGCGTCGCGCCATCGAATTCGCAAGCCGCCGCGACGATCGCCGCTGGCGTCGCATCCGGCGAAATCTCGAGCCGCCGGGCCAGAAGTTGGCGGAAGCGCCCGATCCCCTCGGACAATGCGCGGGCGAAACGCGCGCGCTCGTCGACGAGCGCGCGCATGAGATCGTCGAACGTCGATTCGGCGGCGTGGCTCGTCACCTCGGCGAGGGCAATGGCAAGCGCGGGATCGGCGCCGATCCGCGCCTCGGTCAGCATGTCGTCGCGCGCCTCGGCCAGCGCCTCGTCGGCGTTACGCTCGTCCATCAGCTCGAAATGCGGCGCGATGCCGGCCTCGAGCGGGAAGCGGCGCAGCAGCGATTGGCAGAACGCATGGATGGTCTCGATCTTCATCCCACCGGGCGTGTCGAGGACGCGGGCGAAAAGGCGCCGCGCCCGGTCGCGGTCGTCGTCGCCTGGCGCCCGCCCGACGAGCCGCTGCAGATCCTGCGCCAGCGCGCCATCCGGCACGACGGCCCACAGCGCGAGCTTGTCGTTGAGCCGGTTCGCCATCTCGGCGGCGGCGGCGCGGGTGAAGGTGAGGCACAGGATGCGCGCGGGATCGCAGCCGCCGAGCAGCAAGGACAGGACGCGGTCGGTCAGCACCGTGGTCTTGCCAGTGCCGGCCGACGCTCCGACCCAGGCCGAGACGCCGCCATCCCAGGCGCGGCCCTGCGTATGATCGCCGATCCGGTCCGGAATCACTCTTCGCCTCCACCCTCGCCCTCGCCCGGCACCGACCATTCCTTGACCCGCGCGAGATGCCCATAATCGCTGTAGCGCGGCGCCTTCTCCGGCCGTGGCACGGAGAGATAGGGCGTCGCCAGAAGGTCGAATTCGGCGATGAGGCGGCGCACCCCCGCGACTGCCTCGTCGATGCGAGCGCGCAGCGCGGCTGGACTATCGGCGATGGGCTGCACCTTGCCGGCCGGATCGCCGCCGCTCAGGTGCCAAAACGCGAGTTCCGCCACCGGCGCCGCCGGTACGCCCTCGAAACCGCCCGCCTCCGCCATCGCCGCTTCGAGCGCAAGCTGCGGCGCATAGCCGAGCGCCACGTCGTCGCGCTGCGGCAAGGTCCCGGTCTTGAAATCGGCGATCGCCAGCCCGCCCGCGCGCAGCACATCGATGCGGTCCGCCCGCCCGACGAGTTCGAACGGCCCGCCCGGCCCACCGAGCATCAGACTCCCCTTGCGCTCCGCCGCGATCGCAGCGAGGCCGGCGCGGCGCTCGGCCTCTAGCGCCACGAACCAGCGCGCGATGCGCTCGAAGCGCGGCCACCAGAAGGCGCGCACGCCCGGGCGCTCCAACGCGGCGCCGAACACTTCGCGCCCCAGGGCGACGAGGCGCTCGACCGCATTGGTCGGAAGCACGCCGCGATAGGCGTTGAGGAAGCGGTCGAGCGTCTGGTGGATCATCAAGCCGCGATCGGCCGCCCCCGGATCGGCGTCAAGCGGATCGATCGCCTTGAGGCGCAGCACGCGGCGCGCATAGATCGCATAGGGATCGCGGACCCAGGTCTCGATCTCGGTGACGCTGAGACGGCGCGGCCGCGCCGCGAGGGGGGGGCGCGGCGCCGGCGCGACGCTCGCGATGCGCGCCGATTTATCGATCTCGCGCTGCCACGCCAGGGGCTCGTCCGCCGCCGCGAGGATCGGGCCGAGCCCGCCCGCGGTCAGGACCGCGTCGAGCCGCAACAGCCAGCGCGACGGCACGGTCGGGGTGCCCTCGATCCGCGTGGCGCGGGTCAGCACGACCTCGCGCGCGCCGAGCGCCTGCGCGAAATCATGTGCCGCGACGCCGATGCGCCGCTCGGGCGGCGGCATGCCGAAGCCGCGGCGCATCGGCCGCGACAGGAACGGATCGCTCTCGGATTCCGCCGGCCACACGCCCTCGTTGAGGCCGCCGAGTATGAGCCGGTCGGCGTGCTGGAGCCGCGCCTCGAGCAGGCCCCAGATGAAGAGCCGTGGATGGCGCCCGAACGCTGGCCGCACCACCGGCCCGGTGACGAGACCCTCGAACAGGGCGGGAAAGTCGCTGCCGTCGAGCGCCGGAAATTGGCCGGCGGCATCGATCAACTCGCTGGCGATGTGCGCCGCCGCCTCGCCCGCCGGCTCGCGCCACAGACGCTCGGCGCCGGTTTCCGTGTCGCTGCACGCGAGCGCCTCGGCGGCGGCGACATGGGCTTCGACCAAATGCGCAAGGCTGGTGCCGCGCGCAGCGATCGCGTCGATGAGCGGCGCGAGCGCAGCGCCGATCGCCGCGACGAAAGGCCCGAGGTCGTGCGCCGTCTCGGTCTCCCGCAGCGCCGCTTCGAGCCCGGCGAGACCCGGTGCCGGGCGCGGCCCGCGCAGCACCGCGATCTCGAGCCGGCGGGCGAGCGCGCGGCAAGCCTCGGGAGCAAGTCCGCACGCGGCGAGCGGATGTTTCAGCAGCGCCAGCAGCGGCACGGGAGCCAAGTCCTGCGCCGCCGCCTCGAGCAGCAGGCGCAGGAAGATGCCGGGCGGCGTCCGGTTCAGCGGCACGCCCGCGGAATCGTCGATCTCGATGTTCCAGCGCCGCAGCTCGGCGGCGACGCGGCGGGCCAGCTCGCGATCGGGGGTGACGAGCGCCGCGGTCGCTTCCGGCGTCTCGAGCGCCTGGCGCAGCAGCAGCGCGATCACCAGCGCTTCCTCGCGCGGGCCTGGACAATCGATCCGATGCAGTCCCTCGATCGCACTCTTCGGCATGGGTGCGAGTCCGCGCCAGCGATCGCTCGATACGGCCGGACGCAACGCCTCGAACACCAGCGTGCGACGCGCATCGGGCGCACCGGCGACACCGGCCGACGGCCAGTCGCGCACGGTCGCGGGCTCGATCGCGAGTCGGTGCAGGAGACGCGCCATCAGATGCTGCGGATGGGCCGGGTCGTCCGCGATCTGGGTCCAGGTGTCGTCGTCGCAGTCGCGCGCGAGGCCGGGCAGGACGATCATTCCCTGCGGCAGCGCGGCGACCGCTTCCAGCAGATCGGCCACCGCGGGCACGCCGCCGGTGATGCCGGCGGCGATTACCGAATGGGGCGGCGGGCGATGCTGCCATTGCCGGGCTTGAGCCGCCAGGACCTGGTTGCGGCGCTCGGCCGGATCGAGACAGCCGATCTCGGCGAGCGCCGCCGGCCAATGCACGCGGACGATGTCGAGGAACGCCAGCACTTTCTGCCAATGCTGCGCGTGTTCCTCGGGAACGAGCCTGGCGAGATCGTCGAGCGAGCCGCCCTCCGCCTGCACCTCATCGAGGAAGCGCGCCAGCTCGGCGGCCAGCGGCGCCGCCTGGCCCGGCGTCATCGGTCCCGTCCCCTGCGCGCGGCCCCAGGCGAGCACGAGACGCGCCAGCATGAGGCGGCGACGCAGCTCGGGGATGGCGGGGGCGATGTCGAGCGCGTCGTCGCTCTCGCCTTCGTCGCCCAAGAGCAACAGTTCTTCGGCATCGAGATCGCCGACCGCGGCGAGCCGCGGCAACAACAGAGGGCGCCCCGCGCTCGCCCGCAGAAAGGCCTCGGCGAGCGCCCGCGCCGCGCGCCGGGTTGGCAGCAGGATGGTGCCGCGCGCGAGCGCCACCGGATCGTCGCCGGCGCGCGCCATCAGACCGGCAACCAGGCTGTCGAGAAACGGCCGCCCGGGCGGAACGGTGTAGATCTGCGCCACGCTCAGCGCTCGACGCGATGCGTGTCGAGGCGCGCCTCGGTGACGGAGAGGCCGGAAGGCGTGCCGACATGGAACCACTCGCCGTCGAGCACCTGGCCGGCGATGCGGCCCGCCGCGATCGCCTTGTCCCACAACGGGTTCATCGAGAATGCGCCGGCGGGAGCGCCGTCGAAGATGCGGCGATGCAGGATCTGCATCCCAGCAAAGAGATAGGGCGTGACTTCGTGCTCGGCGCGGCGGCGGAGCCTGCCCGCGGGATCGAGCATGAAGTCGCCGGGTCCGTCGTAGCCGACCGCGGTCGTGGTCCGCTGCAGCAGCAGGCGCGCGTCGTGGCGCGCGGGATCGAAGGCGCGGGAGAGACGCGTCAGCGCCGCGATCTTGCCGTCGAGCCAGATGACGTCGCTGTTGACGACGAAGAACACCTCGTCGAGCAGGGGGAGCGCGTTGGCGATGCCGCCGCCGGTATCGAGCAGCGTCGCCTCGCGCGACAGGCGCACTTCGAGGTCGCTTCGGGCGGCGAGATGACGCTCGATCAGCTCGGCCTTGTAGTGGACGTTGACCACGACCCGCCGCACGCCCGCCGCGACCAGCCGGTCAAGCACATGATCGATGAGCGCCCGGCCGCACACCGGCACGAGCGGCTTTGGCACGCGCTCGGTGAGCGGGCGCATCCGCGTGCCGAGCCCGGCGGCCAGCACCATGGCGCTTTGCGGAGGCTCTCTCATGCCGCGGGCCGGCGCGGCGGAACGAGGCGCCGCTCCCGCGGGACGTGGCGGTCGAGCCAGCGCGCCAGCGGCGCCAGATCGGGATGGCGCAAATCCTGTTCGATGAGCCGCCACAGGCGCGGGATGTGCGCGAGATATTGGGGCTTGCCGTCGCGCACCGAGAGCCGCGTGAAGATGCCGACGATCTTGCAATTGCGCTGCGCGCCCAGCACGGCATAGGAGGCGTCGAACGCGTCGCGATCGAGACCCGGAAAAGCGTCAAGAAAGCGCGCGCGCATGGCGGCACCGAGCGCGGCCGGAACGTCGCGCCGCGCGTCCTCGAGCAGCGACACGAGATCGTAGCTCATCGGCCCCAGCACCGCGTCCTGGAAGTCGAGGAGACCGCAGGACGCCAGCGCCTCGCGCCCCGAGAGCCGCATCAGGTTGTCGACGTGATAGTCGCGCAGCACCAGGGTCTCCGGCACCGCATGCGCGCGCGGCAGCAGCGCGCGCCACAGCGCGAGATAGCTCTCCCGCACCGCCGGATCGGCGGGCGTGCCGGTGACCGCGGGCAAATACCAATCGACCAGCAGGGCGGCTTCGGCCAGGAGCCGCGCCTCATCGTAGGACGGGAGTTCGGGCGCGACGGCGAAGCGGCGGTTGACCGCGATCAGGACATCGACCGCGAGCGCGTAGAGCGCCGCCTCGTCTGCGCCGGCGGCGAGGAGGCGCGTGTAGGTGTCATCGCCAAAATCCTCGAGCAGCAGCAGGCCGGCCACGACATCCGCGGCGTCGATGCGGGGTGCGCTGAGGCCGATGCCGTGGAGCAGCCGCGCTACCGCAAGGAACGGCCGCACGTTCTCCATCGGCGGCGGCGCGTCCATCAGCATCGCCGTGGCGCCTTTGCGTTCGAGCCGCACATAGCGCCGGAACGAGGCATCGCCCGGCAGCGGCCGCCGCACCGCGTCGCCCCATCCGGCTGCGGCGAGAAACGCGGCGCAACGCGCGTCGCGGTCAGCCATGGCGCAGCTCCGCGGCGCGCTCGGACCACGACGGCGAGGGCGTCACGGTCGCCGTGCGCGAATCGGGCTCCGCGGCGAAGGCGAGCGCGATCCCGAGCCGTTCGCGCGGCAACAGGGCCCCCAGCCGCTCGGGCCATTCGATCAGGCTGATGCCGTCGGCGAATGCTTCCTCGATGCCGAGCTCCCACGCTTCTTGCGGCTTGGAGATGCGGAACAGGTCGAAATGCCAGATCGCCGGACCGTCGCCGGCATAGATCTCGACCAGGGTGAAGGTCGGGCTCGGCACGTCCCCGGCGCCGCCGCATCGGGCGCGGATGAAGGCGCGGGCGAAACTGGTCTTGCCGCTGCCCAAGGGTCCCTCGAGCGCGATCACGTCGCCCTGGCGCGCGCGCGCCGCCACGCGTGCCGCCAGCGCGGCCGTCGCGCACTCGTCGGGCAGATCGAGGGCGAAGGAGGAACCGTGATCCACGCCAGCGTTTTAGGACGCGGCGCGGCTCCGCTGCAACGCCCAACGGCCACGCGGAGTTGCCTCGCCGGGCGCTTCCGGCCATGGTAGCGCGATGCCAGAGACAGCGCAGCGCACCGGCGTGGCGATCATCGGCGCGGGGCCGGTCGGGCTCTTCGCGGTGTTCGAGTGCGGCATGCTCGGCCTGCGCTGCCATGTGCTCGATGCGCTCGACCGGCCCGGCGGGCAATGCGCCGCGCTCTATCCCGAGAAGCCGATCTACGACATCCCGGCCCACGGGGCGATTTCCGCCGCCGAGCTGATCGACCGGCTCGCCGACCAGGCGGCGCCGTTCGCGCCCTCCTATCATCTGGGCCATCCGGTCCAGTCGCTGACAGCGCTGCCGGATGGCGGGTTTCGCCTGGAGACCGCGCGAGTCGCGATCGAGGCGGGCGCGGTCATCGTCGCCGCCGGGGTCGGCGCGTTCGGCCCCAACCGCCCGCCGCTCGCCGGGATCGAGGCCTACGAGGGCACCGGCGTCTTCTACTTCATCACCCGGCGGGACGAGTTCCGCGGCAAGCGGGTGGTGATCGCGGGCGGCGGCGATTCGGCGGTCGACTGGGCGCTGTCGCTAGCCGAGGCGGCGGAGCGCGTCATGCTGGTCCACCGCCGCGCCAAGTTCCGCGCCGCCCCCGAATCGGCGAGGCGACTCGAGGCGCTGGCCGCTGAGGGGCGGATCGAGCTGGTGACGCCCTTTCAGCTCCACGCGCTCGAGGGCGAAGGCGGCAGGCTCGCGGCGGTGATCGTCGCCGATCTCGCGGGCGGCACGCGGCGGCTCGAGGCGGACGCGCTGCTGCCGTTCTTCGGCTTGTCGCAGAGCCTGGGGCCGATCGCGCGCTGGGGTCTGGCACTCGAGCGCCAGCACATCGCGGTCGAGCCATCGACCTGCATGACCTCGACGCGCGGCATCTTCGCCATTGGCGACATCGCGGTCTATCCGGGCAAGCTCAAGCTCATCCTGTCGGGCTTCGCCGAGGCCGCGCTCGCCGCCCACGCGATCCACCCGCTGCTCCATCCCGGCGCGGCGCTGCACTTCGAATACTCGACCATGAAGGGCGTGCCGGGACGGAGCTGAGGCTCAATCCCCCGCCGAGCGCAGCGCCGGCGCCTCGGCCCGGTCGTGGAGCCAGCAGGTCACGACGGTGCCGCCGCCCGGGTTCGATTCGAGCTCGACGGTACCGCCGTGCAGCTCGACGAAGCTCTTGACCAGCGACAGGCCGAGGCCGGGTCCCGATTGCCGCGCGTGCGGGTTGCCGCGCTCGAACTTCTCGAAGATGCGCACCCGGTCCTCGCTGCGCACGCCGACGCCGGTGTCGGCCACCACCAACGCGATGCGATCGCGCTCGCGGCGGGCGGCGAGCGTCACGGTCCCTCCCGAAGGCGTGAATTTGAGCGCGTTCGAGACCAGGTTGAAGAGCGCCTGCTTCAGCCGCCGCTCGTCGGCGAGGAGCGTGCCGATGGTGGTCGGGCAATCGAATTGGAGGCGCAAGCCCAGGTCGCGCGCGCGTTCGCGGGTAAAGGTCAGCACGCTCGACATAAGCGCGTGGACATCGACCTCGTGGGTTTCCAGCTGCATGTAGCCCGCCTCGATCGTCGCCAGGTCGAGGATGTCGTTGATGAGCGACAGGAGCCGGTTCGAGCTGTCGAGGATGCCGCGGCTGTAATCGAGCTGGCGGGGATTGAGTTCGCCGAAATACTGGTTGGTCAGGATTTCGGCGAAGCCGATGATCGCGTTCAAAGGCGTGCGTAGCTCGTAGGAGACGTTGGCGACGAACTCGCTCTTGAGGCGGCCGGCGGTCTCGAGCGCCTCGTTGCGCTCGCGCAGCGCCTCCTCGACGCGCGTCGAATCGGTGACGTCGAGATACGACAACAGGATGTTGCCGTCGGGCAGCGGCACCGTCACCGCCTGAAGCACCGAGCCGTCGCGGCGCTCGAGCCGCGTCGATGCCGCCCCGTGCGCGGTAATGCGCGCGATGATGCGCCGCTTCAGATCGGCCCAGTCCGTGCCGTCATCGTAGAAGCCGCGCGTCTTCTCGATGATCTCGGCCACGTGCGGCTCATCGGCAAGGTCCTCGGGCGCAAGCTGCCATACCAGCGCATAGGCGGGGTTCCACAGCTTGAGCCTGCCGTCGCTGCCGAACACCGCGATCGCCTCGTAGAGATTGTCGAGCGTCTCGCGCTGCACCTCGATCGAGGTGTTGTACGAGCGCTCGAGCGCCAGCCGGTCGGTCACGTCCTCGTAGGCGAAGATCAATCCGCCGAAGGGATGCGGGCTGACGACGGCGCGCAGCGTGCGCTCGTCGGGCAGGTGCATCCACTCTTCCTGCGGCGCGAGGAGCGAGGTGAACATCGCCCGCTGCTGGCGCTTGAAGGCGCGGAAATCGGCGAGCTCGGGCAGGCGACGCCGCTCGCGCAGGCGCTCCAGAACCTCGTCGAGCGTCGGCTCCGTCGCGAGCCAGTCCTCCTCGAGATTCCACAAGCGCGCGTAGGCGGCGTTGAAGAAGGTCAGCCGCGCGTCGGGCCCATAGATCGCGATCGCGACGGCGATGTTCTCCAGCACCTCCGCATGGGCGGCGATGTGGCGCGCGAGCTCGGCTTCCTTGGTCTCGTTGTCGGTGAGGTCGCGCGCAAAGCCGACGATGTCGCCTTCGGGGCCCAAGGGCATCTCGGTAACCTCGATCAGCCGGCGCGATCCGCCGATGACGATGTGGTGGCTTGCCGACTGCGCCTCGCCGCTGCTGCGCGCCTTTTGCGCCAAGGCGCGCCCGCCCTGGGGCACGGCGCCCGCGGCCAGCTCGCGCCCCTCGGCGAGCGCCGTCTCGACCGACGCGTCGACCGCGTCGGCATAGGCGCGGTTGCAATCCACCAGCGCAAGATCCTGGCGCCGACGGCGCCACATCGGCCGTGGCGCGGCGTCCACCAGCTGCCGCAAACGATCGCGCTCGCCCTGTGCCGCCTGGCGCTGGCCGGCGTCACTCACCGCGACGAGATCGCAGGCCGCGCCATCGCCAGCATTTGCGCGCAGCCCCTGGACATCGAAGGCGCGGCCGCCAGCGGCGAGTCGCACGCCGAGCGCGAAGCCCTTGCCTTCGTGCCGAAGCCGGGCGAGCGCCTGCTCGAGCGGGGCCCGGTCGGACTCCTCGAGGGCGGCGAGGAACGCGGCGAATCCACTCCCTTCCGCGACGAAGGCGAGCAGGCCAGGGCTGACGCAGATGCCGTCCTCGTGCCGTTCGAAGCGATAAAGCGCCGTGGGCGAGGCCGCGAGCATCGCTTCGCTGTCGGCCAAAGCCCCGGCTATCCGGCGATTTTCCGTGTCGAGCGCGCGCACGCGCCGGCGATGGTGGCCGACCAGAAGCCCCAGGCACGAAGCCGCCACGACGAGAACCAGCGCCGAAGGCAGGATTGCCGTCATGGCGCTAGCGGCGTAGGCCGGCATGGGCGCGAGCACAGCCGCGCTGATCATGCCGAGCCATGTCCGAAGCAGCACGCCGCTTCTCCCCCTTACCGCCCCGCTGGACCCGCAGATTATGGCCCGTTGCCACATCGCGCAGGGGAAAAATCGATCGCCCGGCCGCCCGCGCGGTCATGCACTGCTATGCCAGGGCGTTGTAGTCGTCGAGGAGCGCGGCAATGTGGCCGTCATCGAGCTGATCCATGATGGCGCGGGCGCGGTGCGCGGCGGACACCAGCTCGAGCCGGCGGACGCGCTCCTTCACCCGCGGGATGTTGCTGGGCGCCATCGACAGATCACGGATGCCGAGCCCGAGGAGGAGCGGCGTATAGCGCGGATCGCCCGCCATTTCGCCGCACAGGCTGACCGGCTTGCGCGCCCGGAGCGCCGCCTCGACCGCGAACTGGATGAGGCGCAGCACCGCGGGATGGAGCGGGTTATAGAGGTACGCCAGCTGTTCGTCGCCGCGATCGATGGCGAGCGTGTACTGGATGAGGTCGTTGGTGCCGATGGCGAAGAAATCGGCGGCGTCCGCCAGCGCATCGGCAGCAAGCGCCGCACCCGGAATCTCGATCATCGCGCCCAAGGGCGGCAACGGATCGGGCAGGCGCGCGCCGCGCCGGCGCAGGCGGCGCGCCACCAGGCTCAGCGTCTCGCGCACCCGGCGGATCTCGTCGACGTTGGTGATCATGGGCAACAGGATGCGCACCGGCCCGAGCGCGGCGGCGCGCAGCATCGCCGCGAGCTGGGCCTCGAGGAGAGGCCGCTCCTTGAGCGACAGCCTGACGCCGCGCAAGCCCAGCGCCGGGTTGTTGCTCTCGCTCGCCATTTCCGCGCTGAGCGGCGCCGCGAGCTTGTCGCCGCCGATATCGAGCGTGCGGAAGGTCACCGGCTTCCCGTCCATCCCCCGCACCAGCCCGGCATAGGCCTTGTATTGCTCGTCCTCGTCGGGGAGATCCTCGCGGTTCATATAGAGGAACTCGGTGCGCACCAGGCCCAGCCCCTGCGCGCCCGCAGCCAGGGCCTGATCGAGCTCGCGCGGCAGCTCGAGATTGGCCTGAAGTACGATCTCGATACTGTCGCGCGTCACCGCAGGCAGCCGCCGCAGGCGATGGAGGCGCCGCTGTTCGCGTTCGAGCAGGCCGCGTTGCGCGGTGTAGCGCTCGATCGTATCGCGCGTCGGGTTAACGACGACGGTTCCGGCGCCGCCATCGATCAGCACGGTATCGCCCGGCTCGACATCGGTGAGAAGTGCGGCGATGCCGAGAATCGCCGGCAGATTCAAGGCGCGGGCCATGATCGCGGTGTGGCCTTCGGCGCCGCCGAGCACGGTGGCGAAGCCGGCGATGCGGCGCGGATCGAGCAAGGCCGTATCGGCCGGCGTCAGCTCCTCGGCGAGGATCACGGTGCCCTCGGGGAGGGACTGGAGAGCGACATAGGGCGTCTTGGTCAGGCTGCGCACCAGGCGCGCGCCGACGACGCGGACATCCTCGATGCGGCCGGCGAGATAGGCATCGCCCATGGCGGCGAAGCTGTCGCCGATCTCGCCGATTTCGTCCTGGACGGCGCGCTCGGCATTGATGCGATCCGCGGCAATGCGCCGCTCGACGCCGCGCACCAGGCGCGAGCTCGCCAGCATGGCGAGATGCGCGTCGAGCAGGTACCCCATCTCCTCGGCGGCGGCACCCGGCAGCGCGGCGGCCTTGCCCTTGAGCTTGCGAAGCTGCTTCAGCGAGAGCTGGACGGCGTCGTTGAACCGCGCCAGCTCGGCCGGCACGGCGCTCGCCTCGACCCGGTACTCGGGCACGACGATGTGGCTGTTGTCGATGACGAAGGCAGGACCGATGGCGATCCCGGGCGAGACCGCCAATCCGTGCAACACGCGCTCGTCCTTGCGCGATCCCCCGTCAGTTTTCATCGAACCCGCCCGAGATGAGCGCCGCGAGCGCCGCGACCGCGCGCGCGGCGTCGGGTCCCGTGGCATGAAGCTCTATCTCGGTGCCGGGGCCGGCCGCAAGCATCATGAGTCCCATGATCGAGCGGCCGGAAACCGAGGTGCCGGCCTTGGCGACGGTGACCTCGGCGTTGAATTCAAATGCGAGCTTGACGAAGCGTGCCGCGGCACGGGCGTGGAGTCCGCGCCGGTTGCAGATCGTGACGGTGCGCCCGGCGGTCTCGTCGCCGGGAGAGGGCGCGTCGTCCATCAACGAACATCGGCGAGGAGCTGGGAGGCGACATTGATGTATTTGCGTCCCGCCTCCTGCGCGCCGCGCACGGCGTTGGCGAGGGTTTCGGTCTGGCGCAGGCTCGCGAGTTTGATCAGCATCGGCAGATTGATGCCCGCGATGACCTCGATCTTGGCGCGGTCCATGATCGAGATCGCGAGGTTCGACGGCGTGCCGCCGAACATGTCGGTGAGGAGCACCACGCCGCTGCCGTCATCGACCTCGGCGACCGAGCGCACGATGTCCTGGCGGCGCTTCTCCATGTCGTCGTCGGGCCCGATGCACACCGCCGCGACATTGCGCTGCGGTCCCACGACATGCTCGAGGGCCGCGATGAACTCGGCGGCGAGCCTGCCATGGGTGACGAGAACCATGCCAATCATGCGATGTCCTTCAATGACGGCACGAGCGTAGCTTGGGCCGGAGCGGCCCCGCGGTCGATGTCGCGATGCGCAAGCTCGACCCGCCGGCCCTTGCCGCCGAGCCAGGCAGCAAGACGCTCGGCGCAGAAGACCGAACGATGGCGGCCACCGGTGCAGCCAATGGCGATGGTGAGATAGGTTTTGCCCTCGCGCTCGTAGCGCGGCAATGCGTCTTCGACCCAGCGGCACAACGAGTCGAATAGGCGGGCAAAGTCCGGGTCCTGCTCGATATAGGCGCCGACATCGGCCTCGCGTCCGGTCTTGGGGCGCAGCGCATCGACGTAATGGGGATTGCGCAGGAAGCGCACGTCGAACACGAGATCGGCGTCGCGGGGAAGACCGTGGCGATAGGCAAAGGAGGTAACGAAAATCGCGATGCCGGGTTCCGCATCGAGCGCGAAATGTCCGTGGAGGATGCGCTTCAGGTCTGACGGCATCAGCGTGGAACTGTCGATCACCACGTCGGCGCGGCCGCGCAAGGGCCACAGCCGCTGCCGCTCGAGCCTGATCCCGTCCGCGACGGGACGCTCCAGCGCCAAGGGGTGGCGCCGACGGGTTTCGGTGTAGCGCCGCTCCAGCAGCTCGTCGTCGCAATCGAGGAAGACCACTTCGAGATCGAGATTGTGCTCGGCGACCAGGTGCTCGAGCGCCTCGACCAGCGCCGGGACTGCGAAATCGCGCGTCCGCACGTCGACGCCCACCGCCAATGGCACCCGCGTCGCCTGCGGACCCACCAGGTTCGGCAGCAGCGACAGGGGCAGGTTGTCGACCGCCTCGTAACCCATGTCCTCGAGCGTCTTGAGGGCGGTCGATCGCCCCGCCCCGGACATGCCGGTGACCACCACCAGCCGGCCTTGGGCGGCGCGGGCGGTGTCGCTCATGATGGGGCGAACGCTCCGGCAAGAGACGGCGCCGCCAGCGCCTCGAGCGCCAGCCGTAGCTTGGCCGGCGCCGAGGCCGCAAAAGGGTCGAGCGCCAAAAGCGGAAAGGACAGGCCCTCGAGAGTGCAGCTTCTTGGCTCCGGAAGCCGGTCGATCGCGTCCGCCGCGGCCAGGTCGACCACGAGTCGCAAGCAGGCGCGCGGAACATAAGGCACCCGCACGATGCCGAGCCCGCGCACCTCGATCAGGCCGGCTAGCTCGGGCGGGGCGCTCATTTCGAGAGTTGCTCCGACGCGGTCGAGGGCGGTCTGGTCGTCGGCCACCAACTTGGCGCCCTGGTCGAGGAGACGGAGCGCCAAGTCAGACTTGCCGCTCCCGGATGCTCCGCGCAGCAGGATGCCTTCCCCTCCGACCGCCACAGAAGTGCCATAGACTCGGCTCATAGGGCGCTTTAGGTGCGCCGCCAATTGGTTAAAGTCAATGGTCTCGCAGTGCACCTAATGGTTGCGATGGGATGCAATCAAGAAATAGTTACCATATGCGTACAATCCACCATGGCTAGCAGAGCGACCGTTAGGGTTGCTGCTGTGCAACAAAGCCGCAGACTGCCCCGAGATTCGCTCACGCCCCCGGTAGGCGCACGGTGAAGCGGGCGCCGACGATGGCGCCTTCGGAATCGCGACGGTTCTCCGCACCGACGGTGCCGCGATGGGCCTCGACAATCTGTTTCGAGATCGACAGGCCGAGGCCCGAATGGGTGCCGAACTTTTCGCCTGCCGGTCGCTCCGAGTAGAAGCGATCGAAGATCGCCTCGAGCTTGCCCTCGGGGATGCCGGGCCCCTCGTCCTCGATCGTCACCTCGACGCGATCGCCGCGGCGCTGCGCGGCGATGCGGATTATCCCGCCGGGCGGACTGAACGAAATCGCGTTAGCAATCAGGTTGCGGAACACCTGGACCAGCCTGCCCTCGATGCCGATAACAGCGAGCTGCGCCGTACGGCCGCTGGACGCTTCGGGCAGCACCAGAACGAGCTGCGGCGCGCCATCGCCGGCTGTCGCGCGATCGACTTCGACCAGCGCCTCGAGCATGTGCTCGATCGCGACCGGCGTCAGTTCGCCGCGCGACAGTTCGGCATCGAGCCGCGACGCGTCGGAAATGTCGGTGATGAGCCGGTCCAGGCGCTCCACGTCTTCCTGCACCAACGCCAGTAATTTGCGCTGTTTTGCCGGATCCTCGACCCGCGCTGCCGTCTCCACGGCGCTCTTGAGCGAGGTGAGCGGGTTCTTGATTTCGTGCGCCACGTCGGCGGCGAAACGCTCGATCGCATCCATACGCTGCCACAGCGCGCTCGTCATGTCGCGTAGCGCGCCCGCGAGATCCCCGATCTCGTCGCGCCGCGCGCTGAGATCGGGGATCGCAACCTGGCGCCCGTGTCCGCGCCGCACTCGCTCGGCCGCGGCGGCGAGCCGGCGGATTGGCTGCGCGATCGTGCCGGCGAGGTAGATCGACAACAGCACGGTGACGCCGAGCGCCATGGCGAATACTTTCAGGATCTCGAACCGCACCGCGCGAACCGCCTGTTCGATCTCGGCGCTGCCCTTTGAAAGAAGCACGACGCCCAGCACCTGCTTGTAGCGCTGCACCGGCACCGCGGCGGTAAGGATCAGTCCGTCCTCCGTCTTGTCCTCGCGCACGGCGGTGACGGCGTCGCCGGCGAGCGCCTTTCCCACTTCGGGATAATCGGCGGCGGACTCGTTCTCGCGCTCGCGGTAGGGACGATAATGGTCGCGCCACGGCGTCACACCGCTGAGAAAATCATAGATCGCGGCGGCGGCGCGCTGAACGATCCCGCCCTCGCCCGGCGGCGGCAGCTCCTGGATCTGCACCACGCCGCCCGGTCCGCGCAAAAGGCGCGTGTCGCCGACCAGCGCGCCCTGGGCGTCGAACAGCCGGGCGCGCGCGTGGGTCGGCTCGACCAGCCGGCGCATCATGTCGCGGCCAAGTTCGGGGACCAGCGACTGGCCCTCGCCCGCGACATCGCTCACCGCGCCCTCGCCCAACGCGGCCGCAAAGATCTGGCCCTGGGTCTTGAGCGACTCGATCTCGGCCGCAACCAGGCTCTGTTGATATTCGCCGAGATAGAGGAGTCCCAACCCCAACAGCGCCAGCGCAACGACGTTGACGGCGAGAATGCGCCGCGTCAGCGGCGACAGGCGGCCGCGGCGATAACGGCGCTCGCGCTGCTGCGCCGCCGCGGAGGCCAACGATGGTTGGGACGCGGCGCTCGTGTCAGGCGTCGCGGTAGCGATATCCAACGCCATAGAGGGTTTCGATCTGAGCGAAATCCTGGTCGACCGCCTTAAACTTCTTACGCAGGCGCTTGATGTGGCTGTCGATGGTGCGGTCATCGACATAGATATGCTCGCCGTAGGCTCCGTCCATGAGCTGGTCGCGGCTCTTGACGTGCCCCGGCCGCAGCGCGAGCGACTTCAGGATCAGGAACTCGGTGACGGTGAGATCGACATTCTGTGTCCGCCAGCTGCATTGATGGCGGCCTGGATCGAGCATTAGTTCGCCGCGCTGGATCACCGGCTCGGCCTCGCCGGTCCCGGCGTCGCGCGCTAGCTCGCCGCGGCGCAGGAGCGCACGGATGCGCTCGACCAGGAGACGCTGCGAGAATGGCTTCTTGATGTAGTCGTCGGCACCCATACGCAGGCCGAGCACCTCGTCCACCTCGTCGTCTTTGGAGGTCAGGAAGATCACCGGCATGGCGCTGTCCTTGCGCAGATGGCCGAGCAGCTCCATGCCATCCATGCGCGGCATCTTGATGTCGAGGATAGCGAGATCGACCGGCGTCTGCGTCAGGCCCCGCAACGCCTCGGTGCCGTCGCTGTAGCAGCGCACGGTGAACCCCTCGGCCTCGAGTGCCATCGACACCGATGCCAGGATGTTGCGGTCATCATCGACTAAGGCAATCGTGTTCGCCACAAGACACCTCTTTGCTACGCGTGTTAGCGGCCCATAGTCGCTCTTCACTGTGACGGATTCGGGGCGCGGCTGGGTCCCGCGCGGTCACCCTCCGACCTAGCCATTATATAGGTGGTTTCGACGATTCGTGCCTGGAAGACCCCGGACCGGGATTGTCTGGGGCAGAAGCAGGCGTTAAGGGAAGGACATGGCGGAGACCGAGAGCCCGGCACGGACGGCTCGGCGGGTAATGCGCGGCGCGGACCGGGCGGCGCTCGCCACCACGCTCGCAGGGTGGCCCTACGCCTCGCTGGTGCTAGTGGCACTCGATGCCGACCTGTCGCCGCTTCTCCTCATTTCGGAGCTGGCCGAGCACACCAAGAACCTGCGGCGCGAGACGCGGGCGTCGCTGCTATTTGACGCGACTTTCGGGCTGGCGGACCCGCTGACCGGGGCCAGGGTGACGGTCCAGGGCCAAGCCGCGCCCGTCCGGGATGACCGGCTGCTCCAGCGCTTCGTCGCGCGCCATCCGTCGGCCGCCGCTTATGCCGGGTTCGGGGATTTCCACCTGTGGCGCCTCGTTCCGGAGCGGGCCCATCTCGTCGCCGGGTTCGGGCGGATCCATTGGATCGAGGCGGCCGCGCTGGTTCCGCCGGCCGTGGCGGCGGCGGCCCTCGCCGCGGCCGAGCCCGGCATTCTCGCCCACATGAACGGCGACCACCAGGTGGCGGTCGATTTGTACGCACAAAGACTGCTTGGCCGCGAAGGCGCCGGGTGGCGCGTCACCGGGGTCGATCCCGACGGCGCCGACCTGCGACTTGACGCCGCAGTGGCGCGGCTCGAGTTCGCCGCGCCGGCGGACAATGCCGAGGCGGTGCGGCGCGAATTCGTCCGGCTGGCGCGGAAAGCGCGCGGCGAAGAGGCGCGGCGCTAAAGGTTAAGGGCCGCCGCGTCGTCTTTTGTCGTCTTTTATGGTCCGAAGACAGTGTTGCGGTATAGCGGCAGGCATTCGTAGAATAGCGACTGGGGAAGCGTCTGACGCCACGCTGCACCGGCCTCGGCCTCAAGCAGCGGACGAGAATTCGAAACGGTTCGTCCCACCGCGGGAGAGCGGTGGGGGCGGGCGACGCATTCCCCGGCCGGAGCAGGCGAGCGGACGACCGCGCTCGCGCCCGTGAACGTCCGAGATTCCGCGGGCGGACGGTGGCTTAGGAGTGAAAGAGGACGGCATGAGCGTCACCCCGCGTACCCGCAACAGGAAGCTCCTCGCCTGGGTCGAGGAGATCGCACGCAAGTGCAAGCCGGACCGGGTCCATTGGTGCGACGGCTCGGCCGAGGAATATGACCGCCTGTGCGCCGAGATGGTGGCCCAGGGCACGCTCATCCGCCTCAACCCCGTCAAGCGGCCGAATTCCTATCTGGCGCGCTCCGACGCGGGCGACGTGGCGCGGGTCGAGGACCGGACCTTCATCTGCTCGGCGCGCGAGGAGGATGCTGGGCCGACCAACAACTGGGTCGAGCCCAAGAAAATGCACGCGACGCTCGACCGGCTGTTCGAGGGCACGATGCGCGGGCGCACGCTTTACGTGATCCCGTTCAGCATGGGTCCCCTGGGCTCGCCGATCTCGCATATCGGCGTGCAGCTCACCGATTCGCCCTATGTCGTGGCCAGCATGCGCATCATGACCCGCATGGGCCAGGCGGTGCTCGACTATCTCGGTGACGGCGACTACGTGCCCTGCCTGCACTCGGTCGGCGGACCGCTGGCCGAGGGCCAGACGGACGTGCCCTGGCCGTGCAATGGCAAGCACAAATACATCGTGCAGTTCCCCGAGGACCATTCGATCGTGTCCTATGGCTCGGGCTATGGCGGCAACGCGCTGCTCGGCAAGAAGTGCTTCTCGCTGCGCATCGCCTCGCTGATGGGGCGCGAGCAGGGCTGGCTCGCCGAGCACATGCTGATCCTCGGCGTCGAGAGCCCCCAGGGCGACAAGACTTATGTCGCGGCGGCGTTCCCTTCGGCCTGCGGCAAGACCAATCTTGCCATGCTGGTGCCGCCCACGGCGTTCGACGGCTGGAAAGTGCGCACCATCGGCGACGACATCGCCTGGATCAAGCCGCAGCCCGACGGCTGGCTGCGCGCGATCAATCCCGAGGCCGGTTTCTTCGGCGTGGCGCCGGGAACCAGCGTCAAGTCCAACCCCAACGCCATCAAGACGCTCGACCGCGACGTGATCTTCACCAACGTCGCGCTCACGGACGACGGCGACGTGTGGTGGGAGGGGCTGACCGATCCGCCGCCCGCGCATCTGATCGATTGGCAGGGCCGCGACTGGACCCCCGGCTGCGGCCGCCTCGCCGCGCACCCCAACTCGCGCTTCACCGTCAGCGCCGCGCAGTGCCCCAGCATCGACCCGGCCTGGGAGGACCCGGCCGGGGTGCCGATCTCGGCCTTCATCTTCGGCGGGCGCCTGTCGCGCACCTTCCCGCTGGTGTTCGAGGGCTTCAACTGGCGCCACGGCGTCTATCTCGCCGCGACCATGGGGTCGGAGGCGACCGCGGCGGCCGACAACCAGGCCGCCATCCGCCGCGACCCGTTCGCCATGCTGCCGTTCTGCGGCTACAACATGGCGGACCATTGGAACCATTGGCTGTCGATGGAACAGCGCGTCAAGCACCTGCCGCGCATGTTCCGCGTCAACTGGTTCCGCAAGGACGAGAACGGCAGGTTCGCCTGGCCCGGCTTCGGCGACAACATGCGCGTGCTGCAATGGATCGTCGACCGCGTGCGCAACCGCGCGCCCGAGCCGGTCGAGAGCCCGTTCGGCCTGATGCCGCGCTATCAGGACTTGAATTGGCAGGGTCTCTCGTTCACCCGGGAGAAGTTCGCCAAGCTCATGGAGATCGACCCCGCCGAAGCGCGCGCCGAGGCGGAGGACCAGGAGGAGCTGTTCGACCGCTTCGGCAGCCGCCTCCCGCCCGAGCTCGAACAGCAGCGGCAGGAGCTGCTCAATCGCCTGACCGCGCCCGCAAAGCTGGCGGCGAGCCAGCGCGTTTAAGGTAACTCATTGATAGAATTTAGAAAAGTGCCCCACCCTGGGCGCAGCGAAGCCGAATCGCCAAAATGTACGCACTCCTGTACGCATTCATGCGGATCGGGCTCGATTCCGGTACGCTTTGACCGTTGTGCAGGGGCGCTTCGCCACTCTTGAGCCGGGCAAAGGTTGACTTGTCTCCATGACCGCAAGCGGGCCTGACCTGGAGGCGGAACGACAAGCCGTCGAACGACCGGACGGGATGGCAAAGAACGGTTGCACGATAGGGGAACCGATCAAGCCTGCCGCAACCGGCGAGCCGTGAAGAATTGAAAGCCGGTGAAACCCGTCATCCCAATGAGCATCGCCACGAGGAAGAGAACGGTCGCCCAATTCCCGAGCGCGATGGAAGCAAGCGCGGGTCCCGGGCAGTAGCCGACCATTCCCCAGCCGACACCGAACAGGACTGCGCCGCTGACGAGGCGGCCATCGATCTTGCTCTGGGCGGGTGCGGCAAAGGCCGGGCCGCACCAGGGCGCAGCCAAGGATCGCGCGACACGGTATCCGATCGCCGCCACGGGAATCGCCCCCAGCATCACGAAGGCCAGGCTTGGGTCCCAATCGCCGAACAGATCGAGAAATCCCAACACCTTCGCAGGATTGATCATCTGCGACACGGTCAACCCGAGACCGAACAGGAGGCCGGCGCCGAGCGCGACAAGGATGCGTGCCATGGCGCTCACGCTCCAAGGAGATGGCGGGCGACGAAAACGGTGGCGAAGCCGCTTGCCATGAACAGAAGGGTGGCGGCCAGGGAACGCGGCGACAGGCGCGCAACGCCGCAAACGCCGTGGCCGCTCGTGCATCCGCCGCCGAGCCGCGTTCCGAACCCGACCAGCAATCCGCCCAAGGCGATCACGGCCGGCGCGTTCGGGAGAACGATCTCAGGCGTGGCGCCGCCGGCCATGCGATAGAGGACCGGTGCCAGCACCAGCCCCGCGATGAACATGGCGCGCCAGGCGATGTCCCCGGCATGCGGCGTCAGCAGACTTCCGACGATGCCGCTGATGCCGGCGATACGGCCGATGCCGAGCCAGAGCATGGCAGCCGAGAGGCCGATCGAGATGCCGCCGGCCGTGGCCGAGACAGGCGTGAAATGCTCCATGCGATGTGACCCTCGGAAGGAGATTTCGCGAAGCTTTGATCCTACATCATGCCCATCGGACCCCCGAGAAACTGATCGGCGGTTTGCTTCTGGCTGTCGCTGAGAGCGGCATAAAGCGGCTTCAGCGTCTTGTTCGTGGCGCGCAAGGCATCGAGCTGCGCCGCCATGAACCGTTCGTGCTGGTCGAGGCGATCCGGCAAGCTGAGCGCGCTCGATCCAGCCGGGCTCATCGTCGCTGTGCAGTGGGTTGCCATGGCTTGCGCATTGTCGCGCGCAGCGCCGGCGTATGCATTCCAGAGCGAGGCCTGCGCGTCGGTGATGTTGAGCTCCGTCTTGAGGAACGCAAGCCGGCCCTCGATGTGGCTCGTCATCATGCCGCACATGGCAGCACGCGGACCGGTCCAGCCCATCATGCCATTAGGACCCATCATGCCCGGCCCCATCATGTAGCCGCTGCCCCAGGCGCCCCGCTGATTTTGCGGCGTTCCCGATTGCTGCGCCTCCACGGCACCCACCATCCCCGCCATCGTGAGCAGGGCGGCACCGACCGCCACGGATTTAATCGACTTCACGGCATCCACCTTTGCGTTGCATAGGTGCATCTCAGCATTGTCCGTGGGACGCGACATTGATCTGAGTCATGCAAGTCTGGTCCGTGACCCTTCGGCTGCAGCTTAGTCGCGCGTCCAATCGGAATCTGCCTTATGGCGCGGGCTTCCATCCGCTCGCCGCGATCTCGGCCGCGACTTCGCGCAAGGGGGCGTAATCGTAGACCTGGCTCGAGGGCGGGATCTTGTCGTCGGGAATGTTGAGGATCGTGGCCCGGACTTCGAGGTCCTTGCGAATGAGAGACTCCGGCGCCGTGCCGTCCGACGTGAGCGCCGGCATCAAATCCTCCCAGTCGGCGTCGAGCGCGTCGCGCGTGTTGGCCGGGTCGGCCTTGAGGAGAATGTCCACCGTCTGCGCCTTGAATGCGCGCATGTAGAGGACGCCGCGCACCATGGCGCGCAGGAACCGCTTCACCAATTCGGGCTGGGTCTCGATGAGGCGCAGCGACGTGGCGACGCCGGTGTAGGGCATGCGGATCGACTTCTCCATGTCGACGATCATGTGCGCCTTGGCGAAGAACGGCATGCTCTTCATCGGCGTCACGTCGCCCGACGACAGGATCACGCCCGGCAGCGAGCCCGACGCGAAGGCCGCCTGGCGCGGCGCCGTCCCCGCGCCCAATGCGGTGTAGCCCACGAAATCCGGCGGCAATCCCGCGTCGCGCAAGGTGATCCGCATGGCGATCTCGAACGTGTCGCCGCGGCTGATGATGGCGACCTGCTTGCCCTTGAGGTCCGCGAGCGTCTTGATCTCCGGCTGCGTCGACCACAGCTCGTAGGGCGGCCGGTCGGCCATGGTGTAGATGACGCGAAGCGCCGCGCCGCGCATGCTGGCGCCGACCGACACCGCCGCCGACATCGAGAAATCGACCGTGCCCGAGATGAGCGCCGGAATGGCGACGCCGCCGCCCGCGTCGACGAACTCGACCTCTAGGTTCTGCGCCGCGAAATAGCCCTTCTCGACGGCGATGAAATAAGGGGCGGACGTCGCGGTGCGCGACGTCACCGTCATTTTGATCTTCTGCGTATCGGCATGGGCAAGCGTCGCCAAGACGAGTGCGAGCGCGATCGCCATCAAACGTGCAGCAACCACCGCCGTTCCTTTCTGTCCGCAGCCCGAACCCGCTCGTGCGCATCGCCGCCTACGGTCAGGCGAGTCCAAAGAATACCGCGAGAGCGCGATTCACGCGCGCCATGGTCACGTCGTCGAGCCGGCCGACAGGATCGCGAATGCGGCCACGCGGAAGCGTGACGACCTTGTCGATCATGATCTGCGAATTTTCGCGAAGACCATTCTCGGCGCTTGGCGTCACGGAAATGCGGAAGATAGGTGCGGCCACGAGGTGGGTCGTCGGAGGACAGACGCCGATGCTCGGGTGGACTTCATTGAAGAAATCGGATTGAACCACGACGGCGCGTCGCGGCTTGCCATAGTCGCCGGGCGCGGAGGCGAGGACGACATCGCCTCGTTTCATCATCGCCATCCGCTCGTATCCATGGCGGCTTCGATGAAGTCCAGAGTCTCTTGCTCGGCGGGATCGTCGCGAACGAGGCGGGACTGCCGGCGTGCCGCCGCCGCGAAGCGTGACGACCTCGTGTCCGGCAGCCAAAGCTGCACTGGCCGCAAACCTTGCCTGCGCAACCGCTCGCGGTAGGCGCGCATCTTATCCTTCGGCTTGGACGGCATGATCGGCGCTCGCTCGTCAATAACACGTTACCGCGCGGGCCGACGCGCGGCAAACCGAAACGCAGGCCGCCCCCTCAATGCGCCTCGTCCCAGTTGCGCGCCATGCCGGTCTCGACGACGAGCGGCACGGAGAGCTCGCGCGCCGGGGCGCAGGCGCCTTCCATCACGTCCTTGACCAGCGCGGCGGTGGCCTCGGCTTCGCCCTCGGGCGCCTCGAACACCAGCTCGTCATGGACCTGGAGCAGCATCCGCGCCTTGAGCCCGGCCTTCGCGAGCGCGCCGGGCACGCGGCGCATGGCGCGCTTGATGATGTCGGCGGCGGCGCCCTGGAGCGGCGCGTTGATCGCCTGGCGCTCGGCCCCGGCGCGGCGCGCCGGGTTGGGGTCCTTGATGCCGACGATGTAGCAGCGCCGCCCGAACAGGGTCTCGACATAGCCCTTGTCGCGCGCCTCGAGCTTGGTGCGCTCCATGTAGGCGCGGATGCCGGGGAAGCGCTGGAAATAAGCCTTGATGTAATCCGACGCCTCGCTTTGCGGCACGCCCAGCTGCTGCGACAGGCCGAACGCGCTGATGCCGTAGATGATGCCGAAATTGATCGCCTTGGCGCGGCGCCTGAGGTTGGGGTCGATGCCCGCCTCGGGGACGCCGAACACCTCGCTGGCGGTCAAGGCGTGAATGTCGGCGCCGGCGCGGAAGGCGAGCTTCAGGGGCTCGACCTCGGCCACGTGCGCGGCCAAGCGCAGCTCGATCTGGCTGTAATCCGCCGAGATCAGGAGATGGCCGGGCGAGGCCACGAAGGCGCGCCTGATCTTGCGGCCTTCCTCGGTGCGGATGGGGATGTTCTGCAAATTGGGATCGGTCGAGGCGATGCGCCCGGTCGAGGTGGCGGCGAGCGCGTAGCTGGTATGGACGCGGCCGGTGCGCGGGTTGATCTGGTCAATGAGCGCGTCGGCATAGGTGCTCTTGAGCTTGGAGAGCTGGCGCCAGTCGAGCACGCGCGCCGGCAGCGCGTGCATCGGCGCCAATTGCTCGAGCACGCCGGCGTCGGTGCCGTAGGCGCCGGTCTTGCCCTTCTTGCCGCCCGGCAGTCCCAGCTCGTCGAACAGCACCTCGCCCAGCTGCTTGGGCGAGCCGACATTGAAAGGATGCCCGGCGAGGCGATGGATCTCGGCCTCGAAGCCCGCGATGCGGCCGGCGAAATCGGCTGAAAGGCGGGCCAACTCGGCGCGGTCGACGGCGATGCCGGCGCGCTCCATCTCCGCCACCACCGCAGCGAGGGGCCGCTCCACCGTCTCGTAGAAGGCGAGCATGTGGTCGTGGATGAGGCGCGGCTTGAGGCGCCGGTGCAGGCGCAGCGTGAAGTCGGCGTCCTCGGCGGCATAGTCGCGCGCGCGCTCCAGCGCCACCGCGGCGAAGCCGACATGGTCCTTGCCGCTGCCGGCGACGTCCTTGTACTTGATGGTGTCGTGTGCGAAATGCAGCTTCGCCAGCTCGTCGAGCCCGTGGCCGTGCAGCGCGCCGTCGAGCACGAACGACATCAGCATGGTGCAATCGGTCGGCGCCACCTTGATGCCGGCGCCGGCAAAGATGGCGATGTCGTATTTGATGTTCTGGCCGATCTTGAGGACGCTTTCGTCCTCGAGCAGCGGCTTCAAGCGGGCGAGCGCCACGTCGCGCGGGATCTGCCGCAGCGGCGGCGCCAGCGCGTCGGCGCGATGGCCCAGGGGAATGTACGCAGCTTGCCCGGGTTCGAGCGCGAGCGACACGCCGACCAGCTCGGCAAGGGAGGAGTCGAGCGAGGTGGTCTCGGTGTCGACCGCGACCGCGCCGTTGGCCGTCGCGGCCACGATCCAACGCTCGAGGGCGTCGATTTCCTGAATTAATTCATAGTGTTGCGCGATGGGCGCGAGGTCGGGCGCGGGCTGCGGCGAGGGCGCGATGGCGGCGTTGGCGGCAGGCGCGCGCGGCTGCGGCTGCTTGGGTTCCTGGCCCGCCCGCGTCACCCGCGCCAGGAGCGAGCGGAAGCCCTGCTCGGTCAGGAAGGCGGCGAGCCGGGCCGGGTCGGGCGGCC
>JGI12269J14319_10000421_pt1 | contig 40187 bp, 35 predicted proteins | sample PeaSoiSIISIP2007_FD_14319 | JGI IMG/M metagenome (IMG submission 14319)
TAGAAGCGCGATGACGAGGACCTCATGAGTGGCGATGCCGCACCCCTAGCCCTGCCGCTCTCGCGCTTGTCGACCGGCGCGTGTGAGGCTACGACCCTGTATCGCGAACTGCGCAAACCATTGCTTCGATACCTGGTGTGCCTCGGGCTTTCGAGCGACGAAGCGCAGGATGTGGTTCAGGATGCATTTCTGATCCTGCACCGGCACCTGGCCTCGGGCGGTTCGCAGGAGAACATTCGAGGCTGGCTGTTTCGCGTGGCGCACAATCAGGCTAGAAACCGCCAGAATCGCTACGACAGAAATTTCAGCGCGCCGACGGATTCTGAAATAGGCGCGGTCTCACACGAAGCGACGCCGGAACGCGCCGTGCTGGAGAAAGAAAAATTCCAGCAGTTGGGAAAGGCGATCCGGCTGCTGTCCGCGTCCGAACGGGAATGCCTGCTGTTGCGCGCCGCGGGATTGCGTTATCGGGAAATTGGCGAGGTCTTGGGGATTGCAACGTCCACGGTAAGTGACACGGTGGACCGCGCAATCAAAAAATTAGCGGAGAAATGCAATGTGTGACTTTTCTGGAAAATTGATCGCCTGGCTGGACCGCGAGCTTCCTGCAGAGCAAGCTTCCGAGATAGAGCGCCACGTGGAAGCCTGCTCCGAATGCCGGAGCAAGGTCGACGGATACAAACGCGTGAGCAGCGAATTTGACGCCTACTGCGATGAGGCAATCGTATCGAACGCGCGCCGCGCTGTCCTTCGCTGGGTGCCGGCTGTGGCTGCTGCGGGAGCTTTGGCTGCTCTTGCGGCGCTGTTCCTGGCGCTGCCTCGAACACGTATCGAGCCACACGCGTTCCATCCTCCACAAGTAGCGGTAACGGCGCCCCCTGCCGTCGTTGCGAAAGGATTGCCCGCGAACATTCGTCCGATGCAGAGAGTTCGTCGGCGGCATGCCGTCGCGCCCGCGCAAGCGCAAAATGACAACGCTACGTTCGCACAAAACCAAAATTCTTATGTTCTGCCGGATGAACCCGTGATCCAAATCGCCATCTCCGCCGATGAAATGTTTCCACCGGGCGCGGTGCCCGAAGGCATGCATTTTGTCGCGGATCTCACAATTGCGGCGGATGGATCGGCCGAGCGCCTCCGATTGCGCCCGCGGCTTGCGGGATTTGAAAGGAGCACGACACAGCCATGAAACGCGCACTCATCTTAGTCATGATTCTGACGGCCTCCTCTTGCGTGTTCGCTCAGGAAGGCGGAAACGCGGTGTTCTTCCAAAGTCAAGGCGCCGGACCCGTTACAACCGTCGGCGTAGGCATGCTCGGAAAACCGCCCGGCGCTCCGGTCCAGGGCGCGCCATATTCCGCCACGATTACTAACGAAAATATTCAGACTCTCGAAGACGGAACTCACATCACGCAAACCAGCACCGGAAATATCGCGCGCGATTCTCAGGGCCGCACGCGCCAGGACGCATCCTTGCCGGCCATCGGCAATCTGTCCGCCGCCGATGCGCCGCACCTCGTCTTCATCCAGGACCCCGTGGCGCAGACGGTCTACACGCTGAATTTGACGGATAAAACCGCGCAGAAAATGCCCTCGCTTCCCCCGAACATAACTTCTTCCGGTCCAGCGAGCGGCGGCAAGTTCGTGATGCAAATGGGAACCGCGGTAGCTGCGGGCGGCCCGCCACCGCTTCCGCCACCGGGAATTATGATGCAAAGAACATTTATTGGCGGCGACCAGGGCCAGGTCAACACGGAAGATCTCGGCTCTCAAACCATGGAAGGTGTGCAGGTGACGGGAGTGCGAACGACGCGCACGATTCCCGTGGGGGAAATTGGAAACGACAGGCCCATCAGCATTGTAACGGAGGTCTGGACGTCGCCCGATCTGAAGACGATCGTCTACAGCAAGCGCAGCGACCCGCGCATGGGCGAGCAAACTTTCCAGCTGACGAACATCGTGCGCTCGGAGCCGGATGCTTCGCTGTTCACGGTCCCGCCCGATTTCAAAATCGTGGACGGCCCTCGCGACGTTATTTACCGGTCAAACCAATAGCGCGCATTTCTCGCGACAAATCCGATCTGCGAAATGTACTTCATCCGATGTATGAACGAAGAAGGGGTTTCGTGGCGCCGGCGTTTTTGAGTCGCGTGGCTTTAGGAAAAATCACCGGCGTCGCGCCGGCGCTACGAAAGGCCTGCTTGCGGGAAAAACACGTGGAAGCGCGCGCCGCGCGGGGTATTCTTCTCCAGGCGGATCGTGCCGCGATGGTCGTCCACGATTTTCGCGACGATGGAAAGACCGAGGCCCACTCCGTCTTTCTTCGACGTGAAAAATGGATTGAAAATCTGCTCGTGCAATTCAGGAGGCACGCCGGGACCCGTGTCTTCGACGAACACGGCTACGCCCGGCTCGCCATTCGAGACTTCCTCCTCAATCGCAATGTGCAGCGTTTTCTCCTGTGATCCTTCCTGCGCCTGCATGGCTTGCAATGCGTTGGTAATCAGATTGACGAAAACCTGCTCGCAAAGCTGGGCGTCGGCCGGAACTTCAGGCAAGTTCGGAGCGTACTGGCGCTCGATTTTTACGCCTGCATTTGGGAAGGACGCGGCGGCGGCATCGAGCGCGCGATCGACGATTTCGGAAATCCGCTCCGGGCGCAATTCGAGTTTCGAGGGACGCGCGAAATCGAGGAAGCGCACGACGAGGGCGTTCAGCCGGTTCACCTCGGAGGAAATGTATCCGGCCAGCTCCGCGACGAGCGGCTCGGACGCCGCGACTTTCCGGCTCAGCATGTCCGCCGAGCCCTTGATGACGCCCAGCGGATTGCGGATTTCATGCGCCAGGCCGGCGGAAAGTTGCCCGAGAGCGGCCAGGCGCTCGGCGCGGCGCGCGTCGGCTTCCGCGGCGCGCAACTGGCGATTGGTCTCTTCCAGTTTCTCCGAAAGATCCTCCAGCCGCTGCACCTGCCGCCGGTTTTCCACCGCAAAGCGGTTGACCAGGATCGCTGCGACATAAAAGAAAAGCACGCGAATGGCGAGGATGCCTTTTCCCTCGGGGGTTACATCCACTTCCTCCAGCGCCGGGAACAGCAGCGACAAGTAGGCTAGCGAAGCAACCGTGGTCCAGGCCAGCGCGCCGAGCGTCCCGAAGTAGATCGCGGCGCTCACCACCGGCAAAAAGTAAATGGGATAGTAGGTGCTGTTGATTCCAAAATCGCCGGTGTGGTCGAGTAGCAGCGTGCCCAGCAAGATCTTGATGAGGACGCTGTAGGCGGGACCGCGCTTCGGCAAACGGGCGATCAGCCAGCCTTCCAGGAGCTGTACGACGAAGATCGCAAGCAGAATGAGTTGTTTGTGGTATTCGTCGACAGGGGGGAGAAACGCCAGGCCGCCCAAAAAGACCAGCCAGATCAGATCAATCCAACTCAGATGAAGGTCACGAATTGCCGATGGTTCGCGGTCCAGCATTCTGCAGGGCTCCGGCAAAGTCTAACACGGGTGCCCGTGGCGCAGGCTTCAGCCTGTGGGGTTTAGTGCTCGCACGAACTAACCCCCACAGGCTGAAGCCTGCGCCACTTCAATTATCCAAGAGTCTGGAATTTTATTGCACGCGCTGGGGGCGCGATTCGGTGTCGACGAGCGCCTCGAATATGGCCAGAACGTGGCGGCGGTAATCGACCATGCGGGTGAAGACGTCACGCAGGGTGGGGTCGCGCTCGGATTCGCGATGCCATTTCAGCAGCACCGCGGGTGGGACTTCGATATCCCGGCGAAGCTCTTCCGCGGAATGGCCCCGCAGGAACAGGCCGTAGAAGAAGGCCGCCTCCCGCTGCGGGAAGTCGAAGTCGTGCTGGGTTTCGTCCGCCGCGTTGGCGGCCGCCAGCAGGGTCGTGTTGGATACAGTCTGCATCAGCATCCAGAGACAGAAAGGGAAGTTTACCGGAAGTTTTCCCGGCGTCAAGTGCCGCGGCTAAAAAGGTGGCTTAGTCTGGTAACTCGCGGGAGCCGCAGGACTCGTCGCAAGGCAATTCGATGCGGGATGTGTTGGGAAGGGTTCTTCTGAGGGTAGGTAGCACAGCCACTCCTGGCTGTGCGCTTTTGCTAAGTGATGGAAAAACCACACAGCCAAGAGTGGCTGTGCTACTGAAAGCAAAGACATTGCGGGAAAAGTGATGAACTATCCCAGTTTCCCGGGCTGGCGCGCGGAACGGACAAACTCGCGAAGCGCCGAAACATTGGGGCCGTAGGCGCCGATCCGGGCCGCATCGACCGGCAAGCCGAGCTGCTCCGCCGCTTCCATGTTGATCCCGGCATCGTCGAGTTCGGAGAGGCTAAAACCGACGGCGGGAAGCACGCGCTTCGTGCCGCTCGGATAAACCGGGCGTGGAGGACGGCGCCGTGCCCAGGGCTTGCTTGCGATTGCGAAGAACTGGTGCCAATCGTTCTTGTCCCACATCGCTCGCTCCCGCGTCTCGTGGACCCAGGACGCTCAGACACTCAATCAGTCAGATGCGCCAACTAGCCTTGCGGTCGCTTCCCGTGGCCCGACCCCGTTTTGTCGGGGTTATGCATTGGCCTGTCCTCGGGTATACGACACAACAGGAGCGGCGTCCACAACAGACTGGGGATTGTTTCAGCGGCGTTGCGAAAGAGAAATTATCACGTTGGATGGAAGGTCGGGTACCGAATGGACACGAAGGTTTTTTCGAATGGAAAAGTGCGCATGACGCGCAATTCGTTTCACGTGGAACAAACGGCCAACTAACTGTGGGCAATGCTCTTGCGCCGGTTCGGCGGCGACCGGCAGCCTCTCGTGCCCACAACAGGAAGCAATCGCTGCGTGCGGCTGGTATAATGTGCGCATCCGAGTGCCCTCCGGGGAACCTGTGGAAAAATCAAAACTCGTCATCGTCGTTCACTACCACGAGCTGTGGCTCAAGGGCGGAAATCGCCGCTTCTTCCTGAGCAAGCTGCACATGGCGCTGAAGCGCGCGCTCGAAGGCCTGCCAGTGGAGCGCATTCTGCGGCCCGGCGACAGGCTGCTCGTGGAATTCGGCGAAGGCGCTTCGGCAGAGGAAGCAATCGCGCGCATCGAACGCGTGTTCGGCGTGGCATTTTACGCCGTGGCTCGAGTGGTTCCCCGCGGTAGCGAGGACGATCTCGCGGCGCTTGGACGCGCGGCGTGGGAAGAAGTTCGCGGCGAGAAATTTGAAACGTTTGCGGTGCGCGCCAAGCGCAGCGACAAATCTTTCCCCCAGCGCACCATCGATATCGACGTTTCCGTTGGGCAATATCTGGTGGATCAGTTGCGCGCCTCGGGCCGCGGCGCTCGCGTGAAGCTCAACGATCCGGACCTGACTTGCCGCATTGAAATTCCACCCGGTCCATCGCTGCTCGTGTATGCGCGAAAAATTCCCGGCGCGGGAGGGCTTCCGCCCAACACGGCTGGGCGCATGACGTGCCTTCTTTCCGGGGGATTCGATTCGGCCGTCGCCGCGCACAAGATGATGAAGCGCGGGGCGCACCTGAACTTCGTGCACTTCTGGGGCGGTGGTGCGCGGCCGGGAGAGTCCTCGGTGCACGTGGCGCGCGAGCTTGTGAAGCGCCTGGTGCCGTGGCAATTTTCCGCGAAGCTTCACCTCGTGCCGTTCGAGCCGATTCAGCGGGAAATCGTGGCGCGCGCGCCGGAGGAATTCCGAATCCTGCTCTATCGCCGCATGATGCTGCGCATCGCCGAGCGCATTGCGCGCTCCAATCGCGCCCTCGGGCTCATCACCGGAGACAGCCTAGCGCAGGTCGCTTCGCAAACGCTGCACAATATGGCCGCCGTCGGGGCAGCCGTGCGTATGCCGCTCTACCGCCCGCTCGTCGGCGACGACAAAATCGAAATCATGGATGCCGCGCGCAAAATCGGCACGCACGACATTTCCGCCGAGCCGTTCCACGATTGCTGCCCCATCTTCCTGCCGCGCAACCCCGCGCTCCACGCCTCCGTCGCGGAACTCGACCAGGCGGAAAGCGCGCTGGACATCGAGTCGCTCATCCGCCAGGGAATCGATGCCACGGCCATCGAGCGCTACCGCTACGCCGCCGGCCGAGTAGAAAAAGTGGAATCGTTCAAGTCCGCCACGGCGTGAAAATGTCAAGAAATTCCAATCGGAAATATCTAAAGTTTCCTCCCGAGATGACGCAAACTTTGCGATCGTACGTTTACATTTACACGGACCCCCGTAACGGAAAGGCCTTCTACATCGGAAAGGGTCGAGGGAATAGGGCCTTTTCTCATCTCGACGAAAAGGGAGAAACGGACAAGATTGCGAGGATAGCCGCAATACGCAAGTCCGGGGGAGAACCAAGGATAGACATTTTGCGTTACGGCATGACGGACGAGGAATCATCCCTGGTGGAGACAGCTGTAATTGACTTTATGGGGCTTTCACGTCTAACAAATGCCGTCAGGGGAAATCACCGAACTAGTTTGGGGCGAGTGTCTTCGAAGGATTTGATAACAATGCTCACGGCAAAACCGGCGAAGATCAAGCACAAGGCTATCCTGATAGTCATCAATCGCCTCTATCGAAGTGACATGACAGCCGAGGAACTCTATGAAGCTACGCGAGGGATTTGGAAGATAGGCCCTAAGCGCAATGAGGCCGAACTTGCGATGGCTGTCTATCAGGGAATCATTAGGGAAGTCTATAAAATAAGGCGATGGTTGCCTGCAGGTACCTTCAACTACAAGACGCGTGACTCTAGAAATTTCAAGAATTCCGGCAGATGGGAGTTCGAGGGTGAAATCGCCCAGGACGTTCGCGATCGATACTTAGACTTCTCGGTCCGGCATCTGCTGGGCAGGAAGGGTCAAAACCCAATTAGATATTCAAAGGGATGGTAGGTAATTATCTCTCCCGGTCCTCGCGAATCATTTCCTCGGTGGAGGGAAATGCGCGGCCCGATCCCGTATGCTGCTTGCGCAGCCGGGCGAGTTTGTGGACCCATTCATGTCGTGAACTTAGCTCTTGTGCCGTGGGGACGTTTTCCTCGAGCAAGGCTAGGACTTCCGCGGCGATCGAGCTGTAATTGGCTCGCGCTCGTTCGCGGAGGGCTTCATACAGGGCTTGGGGGACATTTCTGATGTATAGAGTTGGCATTGGAACACCCTACGGAAAGCATGCAGCATCACCCGATCTCTGGCAATCCTAAAATAAAACCGGGGAGTCCGCCGCAGCGGACTCCCTGGTTTCGTTACAGCGAACTTTCTTCGTATTGTGGTTGCGGCGCCGCTCGCTAGAGCGGCGAACGGCTTAGAACTGGAACGAGTAGCCGAGCGTTAGAGACTGCAGCCCGATTCGATCCGTGCTGTTGTTGTATTCGCCGGCGAGCAGGTTGCTCTGCTGCACCTGCTGCTGGGAAACGGGATCGTACGTGTAGGCGATGTCAAAGCGCGACCGGCCGGCGTGGTAGGCGAACCCGGTGGAAAGCTGGTTCGTCATGATCGCGGCGGTCATGGGCGTGAGCGTTCCATTCGGCACCGGACTGTTTCCATGCTCATAGCCGAACCGGAGCGAAGTGCTCTCCGTCAGCATCCGCTCGACGCCGCCGTGGAAGGAGTACTGATCTTTCCAGTTCAGGGGCACGCCATCAACGAGCGTCGAGGAACCCGCCACGCTGTTGATTACCGGATTTGACCCGTTGGTCAGCGTGACCGGCAAATTGACGAAGGAGTTGCTCCAGTTCACCCAATCGGTCTGGAAAGCGAGCGTCCAGCGCGGGTTGAGGTGCCAGGCGATATTGCCATTCACCGACTGCGGCAGGATGTTTTTCACGGATGCGTTATACGAAAACGTGGATGCGGCATTGGCCCCCAGCGCGGCAAACAGGGCGCTGGCGTTGCCGGTAGCAAGGCCGTTCGTGACGATCACGGTGTGCGATTTCCAGGCCACTCCAAAGTCCAGGCTCTTGGTGGGCTCGAACATCGCGCCGACGCTCATGTTCCAGCCTGTGCCGTACGTGTGAAGATCGAGCAGCGTTTTTGCGCCCGCCAGTTGCGGCTGGCTTTGGAAGATGTAAGGAGCGTGCAGGGTGTTTGAATTGTAATCGGCGCCCGCCGTCATTCCAACAGACAGCTTGTGGCTGAATGCGTAGCTCAAGCCGGCCATTGCGCGGCCCGCGAGAATCGCGGACTTATTCTCCTGCATCCCGTAAGTGACTCCGAAAGCGCCTGGCGGATCCACGTACTTCCAGTCCGAAACCGAGACCATGTCAGGCGCGAACCCGACGCCGAAGCTGAAGCGCGATTTTCCTAACGGCATGCCGAACGCGCCGTAAGGAATGACGCCTGGCGCCGTGGTCATTGGGGAGTTGGTGTTTGCCGAATTGCTGAAAGAGCCGCGGGCGAACACCGCGGACATGCTCAGATCAAGTGTCGGGCTGCTGAGATACGTCAATCCCGCGGGGTTGGTGGTGAGAGCGCCAATGGCATCCGAGGTGGACGGGACGTAGACGCCGCCGAGGGCCAACGATCGCGTGCTCGCCGAATTCCAGTAAAAATCCTGTGCGGAGGCTGAAACGGAAAGGAATGCGAATAAGATGAATAATAGGAAAACGCTTCTGCGGAAGTTCATTTCGGTCCTGCTCCTTTTTTGAGTTATGTTGCGACTGCAGTTTCCGGCTGGATGAAAGCCAGCGGTTCGGAATTCGTTTTGGAAGCGATCAGCGCCTCGACGCACGGCAGATCGAGCGCGTGCGGCGCGTCGCTGCGCAATATTTCAAAAACCTTTTCCAGGGGCATCCCGTCCCGGTAGGGCCTCTTGGCATGGAGCGCGTCGAAAATGTCCGCCACCGCCAAAATTCGCGCAAAGCGGGAAAGCTGCTCCGAACCCCAGCCGCGCCAGTAGCCGGACCCATCCAGTTTTTCGTGATGAGCGGCGGCATCCTGGCTGAGCCGGTCGAATCCGGGAATTTTTTTGAGAATCTCGAGCGTGAAGTACGGGTGGGCCTTGACCGAGATCCATTCCTCATTCGTCAGCTTGCCGGGTTTCTCCAGGATCGAGTTTGGAACGCTCAATTTGCCGATGTCGTGCAACAGCGCTGCGCGGCGGAGCTGCTTCAGGCCCTTGGCGTTCATGCCGAACCACTGGCCGATTTCCACGGCTGCGTCAGCGACGCCGCTGGAATGGCGATAGGTAAAGGGCGACTTGGCGTCGATGACTTCCGCGAACGCCGTGCAGATCTTGTCGATCGAGTCCTCAGTGGCCGTCATGCGGCGGTTTTCCGGTTCAAGCGATGCAATCTTCCGAAGCAGGTCCCTGTCGTCCAGTCCGTCCCACAGCGCCCCGGAATTTGCCAGGGAAGCGGCCGCTTTCACCAGATCGGGATCAAACCAGCGGCCGCTGCGCTTCTGCGCGGCCTCCAGAGCGACGTTGGGTCCTTTGGCCGTGAAAAAAACGTCCAGAGTCTGCGAGAGATTGGCGATTCTTGAGAACAGAGGGATTTCGTGCTTGCGGAGCCCGTCGGGATATCCGCGCCCATTCCAGTGCTCGTCAAGATTGTAAATGCCGGTGGAAACGGAATCGGAAAATCCCAGTTGCTTGGCGATATAGGATCCGCGTTCGCAGCGAATCTTGACCAGCGTGCAGGAATCCTGTTGCTGCGTTGCGGCCACCTGGAAAAGCCTTTGCATGCGCTGCAGGAAAGGCATGCCGGTGGCAACATGGGTGAGGGCATAGTGCAGGCTCTCCCAACCCACGCGCGTCCAGTCCGTTGTTTTCACGTCGCCCTTGGCCCGAATTTCGTCCGCGTTCAAGATGTGAAAGAGGCGCGAGGCGTTGCTGCTGCATCCCGCATCTTTGAGCAGCAGCGCATAATAAAGGTCGGTTTGCTCGTCCGCGCTCACGCCAATCTGCTGCGCCAGCCTCATCCCGATCATGCAGGCTCGAACGGAATGCCCCATGGGCTGGCCTTCGGTCAGATCAAGGGCGTAGGAAAGCGCGGAAATGATTTCGGACATGCGGATCGACGAGGGCGCCTCATGGCGTTCAACATTGGAAAAGTCCTGGGGATTTCGCTCGCTAGCGTTGAAGGGCGCCATGGGACTCCTGTAAGCCTTACCAATCCGGGGTGGCCATTTCCCTATCTTGAAACCATGGTCGATCCCGTATAGGGACTGTACGAAATAGGACTTTTCTTCCCTATGGAACAACTGGTTCATTTTGGGAGGGACAAAAGTACTGGGTTCAAGCGATTGAAAACACATCACTTACACTACTGCATCGTAGTTATACCTGCCGTCTTTTTACCATACGTGTAATACGCGCCGGGGGCAAATATTTTCCTGAGGACTAGAGGCGAGAAAACTCGGTCGCAAAAAAACTGGGGAGCCACTTGTAGTGGACTCCCCGGTTTGAGACTTGGATTCCTGAATGTACGGCGCGACTACCAGCGGCGGTCCCCGCCGCCACCACCGCCGCGATCGCCGCGGTCGCGGTCCCTGCCTCCGCCACCGCCGCCACGGCCACCGCCGCCGCCCGGTCGTCCTCCGCCACCGCCAAAGCCGCCACGGCCACCGCCGCCGCCCGGTCGTCCTCCGCCACCGCCGCCGCCACCCTCACGAGGGGGCCGGGCTTCGTTGACGACAATGTTGCGGCCCATGAAATCGTGGCCGTTCAATCCCTGAATGGCGCGCTCGGCTTCCTCGTCGCTATTGACCTCGACAAATCCGAACCCGCGTGGTTGCCCTGAGAAACGGTCGCGCACCAGGGTAACATTCGCCGCGGTGACTCCCGTCTGAGTAAATAAAGCGCTGAGCTGCTCTTCGGTAGCCTGAAATGGCAGATTGCCGACGTAAAGTTTCTTCAATGCGAGACTCCTTCTGGCCGTGGCAATACGGACCCACGGAACCGGGGACTGAAGAGAGTAGGTTCGAGATCGGGGAACTTGGGCTGGGGCCCAGAACAATCCGACAAGAGACGCACTTCAGCACCGGGCGAATCTTGCTCCAAATTTGAACGTCCGTCAACAGAAAGATTGAAGTATAACTACTTGTTAAATATGTGGACCATCAACTGGCGTGGGACGATATGTGCCGAGCGAAATCCGTGAAATTTGGTGATAGGATGCGGCATCCTTCCCGGGAGAAAGATCGGAGAAATGGGGCCTATGCGCGGATTGATGATGGATTTTCCGCTTACCGTGCCGGCGCTGCTGGAACGCGCGGGCCATATTTTCGGCAACGTCGAAATCGTCACCCGGCGGCCGGACCGGAGGCTGGCGCGGTCCACCTGGCGGGACCTTTACCGGCGCTCGCGGCGACTGGCGAACGCGCTCACCGGCCTCGGCCTGCGGCGCGGCGACCGCGTGGCCACGCTCCTGTGGAATCAAACCGAACATATGGAGGCTTATTTCGGCGTGCCGGTGGCGGGCGGCGTGCTGCACGCGCTGAATTTGCGCCTGCATCCCGATGAGATTTCCTTCATCGCGAACCATGCGGGCGACCGCTTTCTGATCGTCGACGACGTGCTGCTGCCCGTTTACGAGAAATTCCGCGACCGCGTGAAATTTGAGCGCGTGATCGTCGTGCCGTTCGGAGGCGGCGAGACCCCGGCTGGCTGCGACGGTTACGAAGACCTGCTGGCCGGCGCGAGCGAGGATTTCACCTACCCGCAACTGGACGAAAACGAAGCGGCGGCAATGTGCTACACCTCAGGAACGACGGGGCGCTCGAAGGGCGTCGTCTACTCGCATCGCGCCCTGGTGCTTCATTCGCTCGATTGTTGCGGCGTCAACTCGTTCGCCATTTCCGCGCGGGACACGGTATTGCAAGTCGCGTCGCTGTTTCATGCAAATGGGTGGGGCATCCCGTTTACTGCCGCCCTGGCCGGCGCAAAAGTGGTCCTACCGGGGCCGTTCGCCGACGCCGAAGGAATCCTCGATCTGATGGAACAGGAGAAGGTAACAGCCTCGCTCGGGGTGCCGACGATTTTTTTCGGCGTCCTCGATGCGCTCGACAAATATCCGGGACGCTGGAGATTTTCCTGGCCCATACGCCTGATGGTGGGCGGCGCGGCTTCGTCCGAAGCGCTGATGCGCGGCTTTGACCGCCACGGCATCACGCTGATCTGCTTGTTCGGCATGACCGAGACGACGCCGCACGCCACATGTTCTCAACTGCGCCCCCACATGGATTCGTGGAGCGAAGACAAGAGATACGCGCAACGCCTGAAACAGGGCATCCCCGCGTCGATCGTGGAAGCGCGGATTATGCGGCCCGACAGCACGCCCGCGCCGCACGATGGCTCGACCGTCGGCGAGATCGAATTGCGCGGACCGTGGATCGCCGCGGCCTACTACAATCTTCCGGAAGAATCGTGGAAGTGGTCGCCCGACGGCTGGCTGCGCACCGGCGACATGGGCCACATCGACGAAGACGGCTACCTCAAGCTGGTCGATCGCAGCAAGGACTTGATCAAGTCCGGCGGCGAGTGGATCAGTTCGCTCGACCTCGAAAACGCACTGATGGGGCACCCCGCCGTGAAGGAAGCCGCCGTCATCGGCGTGCCGCATCCGAAATGGCAGGAGCGCCCGCTCGCCGTGGTCGTGCTGAATGAAGGCGCGAAAGCGGACGCCGCGGAATTGCGCGAATTCCTGGCCGCCAAGTTCGCGAAATGGCAATTGCCCGACGCGTTTGTATTCGCCAAGGAAATTCCGCGCACATCGGTCGGGAAATTCCGAAAGACGGCCCTGCGCGAACAATTTGTGGATTGGAAGTGGGAGGGCTGAATCGATTTGGGATTTAAGTAGCACAGGCTTCAGCCTGTGGGTTTCTGCCAATGCGCCCAGGCCGCTCGCGCCAGCCAAGATCAAATCGAACCCCACAGGCTGAAGCCTGTGCTACTTAAAATCTAAGTTCGGTAGCTGGCGTTAATGTGGACGTATTCCTGGGTGAAATCGCAGGTCCACATGCGCGCGGCACCGCTGCCGGCGTGCAAATCGACGACGATCGAAATATTTTTTTTGAGCAGGCGGCGATGCGCGGCGCGCTCGTCGAACGGCAACGCGATCGCGTAGGACGCGCCCTTCGGCGGGCCGTACATTTTCATTCCTCCCAGCCAAATTTCCGCATGGTCCGGATTGAAAGGCACGCCGGAACGGCCGGCAGCGGCAAGGATGCGGCCCCAGTTTGGATCGGCCCCGGCGATGGCTGTCTTCACGAGCGAGGAGAGGGCGATGGTCTGGGCGACTTGCTTCGCGGCGGCGTCACTGGGCGCGCCGCGCACTTCGATTTCGACCACGTGCGTTGCGCCTTCGCCGTCTTCGACAATCCCAATCGCAAGAGTTTTGCAAACGTGTTCGAGCGCGGCGACGAATTTCGCGTAGTCCGCGCCGGCCGCTTCGGTAATTTTCTTCGCGCCGCTCGCGCCGTTGGCGAGCACGAGCAGCGTGTCGTTGGTGGAACTGTCCCCATCGACCGTGATGCAATTGAACGTGCGGCCCACAACGTCGCGCAACGCGACGTCGAGGACGCCGGGCTCTATCGCAGCGTCGGTGACGACGAACGAAAGCATCGTCGCCATGTTCGGGTGAATCATCCCGGCGCCCTTGGCGCATCCTGCGACACGCACGGTTTTCCCGCCGACGCGGCAGGTAGCGGCGGCGCGCTTCGGGCGCGTGTCCGTGGTCATGATCGCGCGGGTCAGGCCGTCGAAGGCGCGTGGCGAAAATGCGAGCGTCTTGGCGAGACCCGGCGCGGCTTTCAAAATACGCTCGACGGGCAGCGGCACGCCGATCACTCCGGTCGAGCAGACCACCACTTGCTGCGCGCCGCACCCGAGGAGTTCGCCGACCCGTTCGGCGGTTGCGCGAGAAGCGACCATGCCGCCCGGCCCGACCGAGCAGTTGGCGTTTCCGGAATTGATGATGACGGCGCGCATCGCGCCCGCCGACGCGCGCACGTGCTCGCGCGAGAGAACGACCGGCGGCGCCTGCACGAGATTCTGCGTGAATACGGCGGCGGCCGACGCGGGAGGATCGGAAACGATCAGCGCGACGTCCAGCGTCCCCGTGTGGCCGCGCTTCTTGAGGCCGCAGGACGCCGAAGCAAAACGAAACCCGCGCGGCAGGGCGCGGGCCGATGGAAGTTCGCTCATCTCTTAGATCACCATGAAAAATTTCAGATTCTCAAGTGGCGCAGGCTTCCAGCCTGTGGGGGTTGGTCGGAGCATGATCGTCATTGCCGCAACCAAAACCCACAGGCTGGAAGCCTGCGCCACTCAAGCCGTAGACTGCATCATTTCTCCTAAACGAGAAATGGATCAGACCCGAAGATGTTGATTTCACTATTAAAAATCGTCGCGCCTGTTGCTGAGCAGCGTCCTCGCACTACACCATTGAGAGCGCCTTTCCCGCTCCGCTCAGGACAGGGAGCAATTCGCGCTCGGGGCAGACGACCGCGACCGTGGCGATCAGATTGCACGTCCGCTCCTTGGGGCACGTGACGCAATCGCGCTCGATCTTTTCAGGCACGATTTGCCGCGGGCCGGGCGTGAAGCCGTAACGCGAGAAAAACTCGGGCCGGTGCGTCACGGCAAACAGGCGCGCGATCTTGCGGCGCCGCGCCGTGACCATCGCGGCTTTCATTAGACGGTCGCCCACGTTGCGGCCTTGCCCGCGCGCGTCGGGTGCTACGGCGAGCGAGCGAATTTCGGCGAGGTCCGGGCCGTACGGTTCGAGCGCCACGCAGCCGAGTACTTTTTCTTCTTTGCCGCGCTTTTCCACGAGCACGAGGAACCGTGCGATGTGTTCGCGAATTTCCGCCTCGGTGCGCGGAAGCAAAAGGCCCTCCCCTGCATAGTGCGCGATCACGCGGTGCACCGCGGCCGCGTCGCTCATTCGAGCCTTGCGCGCTCTCATGATCTTTTCTCCAGCGCGGCCAGGCGTTCTTTCGCGGCGCCGATCGCGCCGCGGACTCGCTCGGGGGCGGTGCCGCCTTCCACGTCGGGACCCGCCAACGCGGATTCGAGTTTCAACGCGTCGTAAAAATCCTTGCCGAACAGCGGCGAAAACTTTTGCAGCGTCTCATAGGGCAGCGCGGAAAACGGTTTTCCGGCGCGCTCGGCCTCGCGAACAATCTGCCCGACAATTTCGTGCGCCTGGCGGAACGGCGCGCCCTGCCGAACAAGATAATGCGCGGCTTCCGTGGCGAGGAGCGCGGGATCGGAGGCCGCTTGGCGCAGGCGCGCTTCGTTCGGGCGCGTGGCAGCCACGGCGCCGGCGGCGACATCCAGCATCGCGAGCGCCTGATCGTGCGCGGCAAAGACAGGTTCTTTGTCTTCCTGCAAATCGCGCTGATAGCTCGACGGCAGTCCTTTCAAAATCGTCAGCAGCGTGTGCAGCGACGCGGTGACGCGGCCCGTCTTGCCGCGCAGAAGTTCCCACGCGTCTGGATTTTTCTTCTGCGGCATCAGGCTGCTGCCCGTCGAAAATTCGTCGGCAAGCACGATGAAACCGAACTCCTGCGACGCAAACAAAACGAAATCCTCGGCGAGGCGTGAGAGATGCGTCGCGATCACGGCCAGCGCGTAAAGGTAATCGAGCGCGAAGTCGCGGTCGCTCGCGGCGTCCAGGCTGTTCGCCGTCGGCCGCGCAAAACCCAGTTCGCGCGCGATGGCTCCGCGATCGACATCGAGCGCGCACCCCGCGAGCGCGCCCGAGCCCATCGGGCAGGCGTCCGCCATCGCTTCGGCCGCATCGAGGCGCACCGTATCGCGGAAGAACGCTTCGGCATGCGCGAGCAGGAAGTGCGAAAACAGAATCGGCTGCGCGTGCTGCATGTGCGTCATGCCGGGCATCGGAATTCCCAGCGTTTTTTCGGCCTGTCCCACGAGCGCCGAAATCAAGCGCGCCACGGCCACCCGCATCTCGCCCGCGGACTCCATCACGAACATGCGGAAATCGGTGGCGACGAGTTCATTGCGGCTGCGGCCGGTATGCAGCTTGTAGCCGACGGAACCGAGATATTCGACGAGCGCGGTCTCGACGAAATGGTGCACGTCCTCGGCGGGCGATCCGCCCAGCCACGCGTAATCGTTCTCCGCGCGGTCGGCGATTTTGTCGAGCGCGGTCAGCGTGTCGCGCATTTCCTCGACGGTAAGTATGCCCGCCGATTCGAGCGCGCCGGCCCACACCCGGTCCACGGCCAGCTCGTACGGCAGCAAGCGGCGGTCGAACGAGAACGACCGTTGAAACTGGTAGAACAGTTCGTCGGGAGCGCGGTCAAACCGCCCGCCCCACAATTTTCCTGACGGCTGCTCTTTGGGCGCGGCGGTCACTTTACTTTCGCTTCCTCCGGAATAGTCACCGGCAGCGCGAACAAATTGATAAAACCTTCGGCGTCCTTCGGGTTGTAGCCCGTCATGGCAAAGCTCGCGAGACCTTTTCTATAGAGCGAATAGGGCGACACGCGTTTGGTGACGGAGACATTTCCTTTGTAAAGCTTGAGGCCCACCGTGCCGGTCACGCGCTTCTGCGCCTCGGTGAAATAGGCGTCGAGCGCTTCGCGCTGCGGCGTAAACCACGCGCCGTAGTAAACGAGTTCGGCGTAACGCAGCGATAGCGCCTCGGAATAGTGTGCCGTTTCGCGGTCCAGACAAAGTGTTTCAAGCTCGCGATGCGCTGTGACGAGCAGCGTGCCGCCAGGCGTTTCATACGCGCCTCTTGATTTGATGCCGACCAGCCGATTTTCAACGAGGTCGATACGGCCGACACCATGTTCCGCCGCGATTTCGTTCAACTCATCGAGCAGCGCAACCGCGGAACGCTTCTTGCCGTTGACGGAAACCGGCGTGCCCGCATCGAATCCGATCTCGACGACGGCCGGCTTGTTCGGCGCTTTTTCCGGAGACGCGATCCACTGCCACATTGCCTCTTCGGGCTCGTTCGCGGGATCTTCGAGCACGCCGCCTTCGTGGCTCAGATGCCAGATATTGCGGTCGCGCGAATAAATGTTCGCCTTGGTCTGCTCGACGGGCACCTTGTGCGCATTCGCGTAGGTGATGGCGTCCTCGCGCGAGTTGATGGTCCACTCGCGCCACGGCGCGATAATTTTTACTTTCGGCGCAATAGCCTTGTACGCCAGCTCGAAGCGCACCTGATCGTTGCCCTTGCCCGTGCAGCCATGCGCGACGGCGTCGGCGCCGGTTTCGAGGGCGATTTCCGCCTGGCGCTTGGCGAGCACCGGACGCGCCATCGAAGTGCCGAGCAGATACTTGTGTTCGTACACAGCGCCCGCGCGCAGCGTCGGCCAGACGTACTCAGTCAGAAATTCCTCGCGCAAATCCTCGATCGTCGCCGAAGAAGCGCCCGTCGCGAGCGCTTTCTTCTTCGCGGCTTTCAAATCTTCCTGCTGGCCGACGTCCCCGATCATGGCGATCACTTCACAGCCATAGGTTTCCTTCAGCCAGGGAATAATGATCGACGTATCCAGTCCGCCCGAATAGGCGAGAACTACTTTCTTTGGCACCGGTTGTCCTTTCAGCTTAGGAGCATCAACAGGATGGCTTTCTGCACGTGCAGACGGTTTTCCGCCTCGTCGAAGACGATGGAGCGCGGCGATTCCATGACCTCGTCGGTCACTTCGGAGCCGCGATGCGCGGGAAGGCAGTGGAGAAACACGGCGTCGGGCGCGGCCTGGGACATGAGTTTGGCGTTGACCTGGTACGGCGCGAATATGGCGGCGCGCGCTTCGGCCTCGTTCTCCTGGCCCATGCTGGCCCAAACATCCGTGTAAACGGCCTGCGCGCACGAGACAGCTTCTTCGGGAGCGCGGAACAATTCGATGGTGCTCTCGGTGGCGGCCGCATCGCGCCGCGCCGCCGCGAGGATTTCCGCGTCCGGCTCGTAGCCCGCCGGCGTCGCGATTCGCACGTGCGCTCCGACGCGCGCTCCGGCAACCATCAAGGAATTGCAGACGTTGTTGCCGTCGCCGACGTAGGCGAGTTTCAACCCGCGCGCGGAACCGAATTTTTCCTCGATCGTGAAGAAATCGCACAGCGTCTGGCACGGATGATACACATCCGAGAGCGCGTTGATGACCGGCACGGTCGCGTGCGCCGCGAGAACCTCGAGCGCCTCCTGCGAAAATACGCGCCCGACAATTCCGTGCACCCACCGCGAAAGGCACCGCCCCACGTCCGGGACAGATTCGCGGTCGCCCAGGTGCGTATCGGCGTGGTCGAGGTAAACCGCCGTGCCGCCCATGCTGGCGATGCCGACTTCAAACGTGACGCGCGTGCGGAGCGACGGCTTCTCAAAAATCATCGCGAGAAAACGGCCCGCGAGGGCGGACTTGTAGCGTTCCGGATGCGCCTTGACGTGCGTGGCCAAGCGAAACAGTTCCTGAACCTGCGCGGCACTCCACTCTGTGCCGGTCAGAAGATCGGAAGAGAAAGTCAATGTTGGACTCTGGGGTTGGCTCTTGGCCTGGGCCTGCGCATTCATGGTTACCTCACGGCCGCAAGCGTCAAGGCTTCGGCGGGAGTAGAGGGTACGGCCGTCGACTTGGCGGGCCGCTCGGTCCTGGCAAGGACCGATTCGATTTTCGAGAGACCTTCCTTCATCTGCTGCGCCGTCAAAATAAACGGCGGCAGAAAGCGCAGGATGTGGTCGTGCGTGCAGTTGATGAGCAGGCCCTGCTTCAGCGCTTCGGCAACGTACGGTGTGCCCTCGACGTCCAGATCGACGCCGATCATGAGGCCTTCGCCGCGCACTTCGCGGATGAAATCGAATTTTGCGGCCATTTTTTTCAGGCCGGCTTTTAGCTCGGCGCCGCGCGCGCGGACGTTGGCGAGCAAATGCTTCCGTTCGACGGTGTCGAGGAACGTCAAGCCCGTGGCGCAGGTGAGCGGCCCGCCGCCAAACGTGGAGCCGTGCAGGCCGGCCGAAAACGACGCGGCAAATTCCTCGCGCGCGAGGAACGCGCCCAGCGGGAGGCCGCCCGCGAGCGGTTTCGCGACAACGACGATGTCCGGCAGGCCCGCGAGGCGCTGGTAGGCGAACGCTTTGCCGGTGCGCCCGAGGCCGCACTGAATTTCGTCGGCGATAAGCGCGGCGCCGTGCTCGGTCGCAAGTTCGCGCGCGCGGTTCCAGAATTCATTGCTGACTGGATAAATCCCGCCCTCGCCCTGAATCGGCTCGATGATGATGGCGCACACATCGTCCGTGAATTTAGCTTCGAGGTCCGCGACATCGTTGAGGCGGACAAAATCCACACCCGGCACCAGCGGCTCGAATGGCTCCCGGTATTTTAACGTATGCGTGATCGAAACCGCGCCGAACGTGCGCCCATGAAAGGAATTTTCGAGCGCCAGGAAGCGAGTCTTGGTTGCGCCGCCGGGCTTTTTCTTTGCGGCGATGCGCGCGAGTTTTAACGCGCCCTCCACCGCTTCGGAACCGCTGTTGGTGAAAAAGACGCGGTCCATCCCCGACCACTTCGCGAGCTTCGCCGCGAGCGGCCCTTGAAACGGGTTGTGAAACAGGTTCGAGACGTGAACTGCGCGGCCCGCCTCGCGACGGATCGTTTTCACCAGGTCCGGGTAGGAATACCCGAGCGCGTTCACCGCGATCCCGCCCAGAAAATCGAGATACTTTTTCCCGTTTTGATCGAACACGTAGCAGCCGCGACCATGAGTGAAAATCATGTCGGAGCGCTTGTACGTGTTCATCAAGTGCCGCGAAGCGTCCTTCAGGACGGAATTCGGCGCAGCAAAAGAGGAACCCGCTTTCTTTCCCGGTTTTTTGGAATGCGATTTCAATGCACCACTCCGGTGGTGCTTGCGGGGAACTCTGAAGTCACGCGCGTGCCGGGAAACTTCGCGCCGTTGGCCGCGGTCAGCAGTCCCTTGGGCACCGAGCCGCCGACGATGCGCACTTCAGCAACACCTGCGCTGAGCGCGCGCTTGCACGCTTCGAGCTTCAGGATCATTCCGCCCGAAACCTTATTCTGGCGGATCATGTCCTCGGCATCGGCCGTCGAAACGACCTTGAGCACTTTCGAGCCGTCGAGGACGCCCGCTACGTCGGTGAGATAAATCAGCCGGTCGGCATGAATGTACTCGGCGCATGCGGCCGCCATGTGATCGGCATTAATATTGTAGAGTTCGCCGTCAGCGCCCAGGCCCATGCACGACGCCACGGGCACAACGCCCGCCTTCCAAAACGATTCGAGGATTTCCAGGTTCACTCCGGTCAAGTAGCCGACGAAACCGAGGCCCCCAATCACTTCGTCATGCATCATCGGCTCGGCCAGGAAGCAGCTGGCGTCGGCAGCGCAGACGCCGATGGCAGGCTGTCCTGCGGCCGAAATCGCGCCGGCGAGGCGCTTGTTCAGCAGGCCGCCGAGAACCATCACGGCAACGTCGCGCGTCTCGCGATCCGTCACGCGCAGTCCATTGACGAATTTGCTTTCAATTCCCATGCGCTTGAGCGTGGAGGTGAAAATCTTTCCGCCGCCGTGCACCACCAGAATTTCGTTGCCCTGGTGAGCAAGCTGCGCCACCTGACGCGCCAGCGTTTCCATCGCCGCCGCATCATCGAGTAATGCTCCCGCAACTTTGACCACTAATCTCATCGCAGTCCTGTAGCCTCCGCAATTCCCATCATCAAGTTCATGTTCTGTACGGCCTGGCCCGCGGCGCCCTTACCCAGATTGTCGAGACAGCTTACGACCGCGAGGCGCCGCCCCGTGGCATCGAGCGCAAACCCGATATCGCAAAAATTCGTGTGCGCCACGTGCTGCAACTCCGGCAGCTTTCCGGCCGGCCAGATCCGCATCATCGGGCGATCCGCATAGAACGAGCGGTAGAGCGATTCGACTTCCTCCGCGGTATGCGGCTCGGCAAACCACACGTAAAGTGTGGAGAGGATGCCGCGCGCCACCGGCAGAAGATGCGTCGTGAAGACGATGTCTTCGCTCGCGATGCCCGTGTGGTCGGTCACTTCCGGCGTGTGCCGGTGCGAGAAGAGGCCGTAGGCGCGGAAATTTTCGTCCACTTCGGCAAAGTGTAGTTCCTTCTTCGGTTCCTTGCCCGCGCCCGTTGCGCCGGACTTGCAATCGGCGACGATGCCGCGCTCGGCCGCGATCCAGCCCGATTCCACGAGCGGCCGCAACCCGAGAATCACGCTCGTCGGGTAGCAGCCGGGATTGGCGACGAGGCGCGCGTCCGGCAATCGATCGGCATAAAGCTCCGGCAAACCGTACACGGCCTCTTCCGCCAAATCTTTCGGCGGCGCCGGCAACTTGTACCAGTTCGCGAACGTTTCCGGATCGTGGAAGCGGAACGCGCCGCTCAGGTCCACCACGCGCAGGCCCGCGTTCAAAAGTTGCGGCACGATTTCCAGCGAAGCTTCGTGCGGCGTCGCAAGAAACACTGTGCCTGCTCCGCTCGCGGCCACGGCATCGACCGAAAAGGTTTTGCAAGGCGCTTCGCCCCAGCCGCGCAGATGCGGAAAAATCTCCGCGAGGCACTTCACGTGCGCCGAGCTCTCGCGCAAGTAGAAGGTTGGCTTTTGAATTTTCGGGTGCCGGAGGAGAAGCTGGGCCAGCTCGAAACCTGCATAGCCCGTCGCTCCGACTACGGCGACCCGTTGCGGGTCGTTCATCGGAGTAAATCCTCCATGCGTTTCTGGACAGCGGCGCGCGCCTGGCGCGACGGCGTGATCACCACGACGGTGTCGTCCCCGGCGATGGTTCCGGCCACTTCCTTGAATTTTTCGGCGTCCAGCGCCGCGGCGAGCGGTTGCGCTCCCGAAGGCGGCGTCTTCAGCACCAGCAAGTTAAAGGCCGGGCGCACGTCCACGAGAAATTCCCGCAGGGCCCGCGCGAGCGGCGGCATCGGCGCCGCGGCTTCGTTGCCGTTGGTGAGCGGCTTGTAGCCCGCGGCCGTCTTGACCAGCTTCAGCTCGGACATGTCCCGCGAAAGCGTCCCCTGCGTCACGCGGACCTTCATGTGCGACAGCCTGCGCCGCAGTTCGTCCTGGCTCGAAATGGGTTCGCTCGACACCAATTTCAGGATCTGTCCTTGCCGGAACCGCTTGTGTACGTTCAGTGCCATGGTCGACTTAAGTTTATGCACCCACTTGCATAATTATGCGCGGTGCCTTGGACCCCTGTCAATTCTTTTTTAATATTTTTTGAAGTTTTCTCCCGTTCGAATGAGATGCGTCTGATTGATGCATGATTCATTGTGGCGCCGGCGCCACGAAAAGCTCGCGTTCTTTGCCGGCTATATCGCTTTCATTTCACAAGTCGCATTTGTGGCGGGAAATATCCAATAAGTTTCCCGAAGGCTCAGAACACTTTCTTTGCGAGTTGAGCCGCCACGAACCTGAGTGTTATTCTCCAAACGATGAGCGATGTTCCCACACGCGAACTGGCTGCCGCTTCTCCGGAGGCGCAGCATCGGGCGCTGTTGGAGGTGGCCGAAGCGATTTCCCAGCACCGCGATCTCGGCGAGCTGTTCCATGAGCTGGCGGAGCGGCTGCATCGCGTCGTGGACTTCGAATACTTGAACCTGATCCTGCACGATCCCGCGCGCAACGTCATGCGCCTGCACATCCTCGAGTCCCAAATGCCGCGGAAAACCCGCCTGGGAACCGAATTCCAGGTCGGCCAAACGCCTTCCGGCTGGGTCTGGGAAACGCAGCAGCCTTTCATCCTGGATGATTTGGAAAAAGAAACACCCTTCGCGGCCCTTCTGCAAAACATGCGCGAGAACGGCGTAAAATCGGTTTGCTCGCTGCCGCTGACCACGGCGCAGCGCCGGCTGGGCGTGATGAGCTTTGGGCGGAGCACGACGCACCAGCACACCGACAGTGAAATCGCGTTCCTGCAACAAGTCGCGCGGCAAGTCGCCGTTGCGGTGGACAACGTGCTGAATTTCGAGAGCGCGCAGGCCTATCAGCGGCAACTGGCGCGCGAGCGCGATCGCCTGCGCGTGCTCCTGGAGGTAAATAACGCGGTCGTTTCGCAACTCGACCTTCACGACCTTTTGAGCGCCATCGCCGCCTCCCTTCGGCGTGTGATTCATCACGAATACACGAGTCTCGCATTATTCGATTCCGCGAAGAATCAAATGCGCGTGATGGCGCTCGATTTCCCGCAGGGGAAAGGGCTGATCCACGAGGAGATGATCGTTCCCCTCGACGGCTCGATCGCCGGGAAAGCGTTTCGCAGCCGCCAGCCGCTCGTTCTGGACCGCGCCGGCATGGAAGAGTTCAAGTCGCCGACCTCGCGCATGATGCAGGACGAAGGCGTGCGCAGCGTCCTCAGCATGCCGCTCATCAGTCACAATCTCGTTCTCGGCACCATCAGCCTTGCCAGTCTTCGCGACGCGGCGTTCCAGCAGGGCGACGTCGATCTCTTGTTTCAAGTCTCCGACCAGGTGGCCATCGCCGTGGAGAACGCGCTGGCCTTTCAGGAAATCGCCGTACTCAAAAACAAACTGGCTCAGGAAAAACTCTACCTCGAAGACGAAATCCGCTCGGAAATGAATTTCGATGAAATCGTCGGCGAAGGCGCGTCGCTGCGCGCCGTGCTGAAACAAGTGGAGACCGTGGCTCCGACCGACTCGACCGTGCTCATCACGGGCGAAACCGGCACGGGCAAGGAACTGATCGCTCGGGCGATTCATAATTTGAGCTCGCGGCGCGAACGTACCTTCGTGAAAGTCAATTGCGCCGCGATTCCCGCCGGCCTGCTCGAATCCGAATTGTTTGGCCACGAGCGCGGCGCCTTCACGGGCGCGATCGCGCAACGCATCGGCCGGTTCGAGCTCGCGCACGGCGGCACGATTTTCCTGGACGAAGTCGGCGACATTCCGCTGGAGCTGCAGCCGAAACTCCTGCGCGTCCTACAGGAGCAGGAGTTCGAGCGATTGGGCGGCGCGCAAACGATTCGCCTGGATGTTCGCCTGGTGGCCGCCACGAATCGCAACCTCGGCGAGATGGTCGCCTCGCGAACCTTCCGCACCGACCTCTACTATCGTTTGCGCGTCTTCCCGCTTCTCATGCCGCCCTTGCGCGAACGGCAGGAAGATATTCCCGCCCTCGTGCGCTACTTCGTGGAAAAGCACGCCCGCCGCATGAATCGCATGGTGGAAACAATTCCCTCCGAAACGCTGGACCTGCTGGTGCGCTATCCCTGGCCGGGAAATATCCGCGAACTGGAGAACCTGATCGAGCGCGCCGTGATCGTCTCTCCCGGCCCCGTCCTTCGCGTACCACTTGTTGAGCTCAAGCCTCCCTCGGAACCCCTCGGGGACAATCTCACCCTGCGCGCCGCCGAGCGCGATCACATCCTCAGAGCTCTCGAAGCGACCAATTGGGTGCTGGCCGGGCCGCGAGGGGCTGCCGCGAGACTAGGGATGAAGCGGACTACGCTGCAATCCAAAATGCGCAAATTAGGAGTTGTAAAAACCCTCCAAAGGTAGTGGATTCTTCCACATGCCGATATATGGGCACATGCCCGCATATCGGCATTCCCGAAGAGGGCCGAATCTTAAAATCCGCTCATCCAGCTGATCAAACTATACGTAAGGCATTGTAAATAAGTTGCTTAATTATTGTGATTTCATTTCGGCACATTGGCCTTCCATCTGCAGGCTATGCTACGATACATTTTGTTGGGTTCGGAGAGAAAGTAAATGCAATGCTCAAGGTAACAATCAAGCAAGCAGACTCCGCTGAGACTTGGGAGCTTGAGGGGAAACTTTCGGGGGACTGGGTTAAAGTGCTTGAGCGCTGCTGGAAGGAGAGGGCGTCGCCGGCCGGGGTATCCTTGCAAATTCACCTGAAAGCGGTCAGCTACATTGATGCTGCGGGGAAACGATTGCTCACGGAGATGCACGGGCGGGGAGTTGAGATTAAGGGGTGCGGTTGCATGACCAAGGCGGTTGTGGAGGAGATTACGCGGCACGCAGGCGCCAATTAGCCGTGCCGGTTCGCTTTTCCACATTGGGGAGTAGGAAATCAGTTTCAGAACGGCGGTAGGGGCGAGAATTTTTCCTGCTTTTACGTTTGCATCACAAATTGTGCCGATCATTGTAATGGCGATTTATTTGGCGAGGGGAATAAGGCCGAGGTTGCTTAAATCGGCGGTCACTGGCAACAAAATGCGGGTCAGGGCGTCCAATCCTGTTGAGGAGACATTTTATTCGCAGTTCATCGTACTAGAAGTAAGGCAGGGCAAAACCATTCATATGTTCCATACATTCCGCAGAGGGGGACCAACACAATGATTCAGGAAAGCCATTATCCAACAGAGGAACGTCTTACCGAACTCAAGATGGAAGAGCAGAGCGAGGAACAACTGATCGAACGAGGGCTGAACGGCGACACGCGCGCGCTGGACGCATTGTTTGCGCGCAACACGCGCGCGCTGTATCAGACTGCGCTGCGCGTGCTCGGCAATCCGGAGGACGCTGAAGAGGCCCTGCAGGAGGGTTTGCTTTCCGCCTATCGCAATCTGCCGAGGTTTGAGAAGAGATCGCAATTTTCCACCTGGCTGACGCGGATCGTGATCAATGCGGCTCTGATGCGTCGCCGCAGCAAGCGCGCCCGGCCCGCCGTGTCGCTGGATGAATTTGTTTCCGAGGGAGAGCTGCCGCTGGCCGAGCGCTTCGCCGACGATGGCCCGAATCCCGAACAGCTTTACGCGGGGACCGAACTCGGCGATCGCATGAACAAGAAACTCGCGGAAATTTCTCCGCTGCTGCGCAAAGCGTTTTGGCTGCGGGAAATTGAAGGTTTGTCCGCGGAGGAAGCGGCGCAGGTGCTGGGCGTATCGCGCAACACGCTTAAGGCGCGGTTGTGGCGGGCGCGGCAGGAGCTGGCGGCGCGGCTGGGGCTTTCGCTCGAACCCACTCTGGAGCCTGCTACGTAAGAGGATTTTGGTGGCGCAGGCTTCAGCCTGTGGGGTTTGGTCCTTGCAAGGTCTAACCCCCACAGGCTTGAAGCCTGCGCCACTTAAAGCATCAAGCCTTCTGCAGGGTTTCCAAAACTTCTCCAGTGGCTTTTTCGATGTCGGCGTGGAGGCTGTTGCCGTGGGCGTCCATCGTGACGATGGCCGCGAAATTTTTCACGCGCAGGTGCCACATCGCTTCGGGGATGCCGAACTCCATCAGCTCGACGCCAAGAACTTTTTCCACGGTGCGCGCGTAATACTGCGCCGCGCCGCCGATCCCGTTCAAATACACGGCGCCAAATTCTTTCAGCGCTGCCAAAGTTTTCGCGCCCATTCCGCCTTTGCCGATCACGGCGCGCACGCCGTATTTGCCGATCACATGGGCTTGATAAGGTTCTTCGCGAATGCTGGTCGTGGGGCCCGCGGCCTTCACCACCCACTCGTTGCCCTGCTTCAGCATCACTGGGCCGCAGTGATAGAGCACGGCGCCGTGCAGGTCGACGGGCGGCGGATTCTTCATCAAGTAGGCGTGCACGTTGTCGCGGCCCGTATACATCTCGCCGTTGATGAGGACGACGTCGCCCACTTTCAGCGCGCGCACTTGCGCTTCGGTCAGCGGCGCGGTCAGCACGACTTCGCGGCCGGTCAATTTGAAGCCGGAGCCGCGCGCCATGCGCTCCACGGGGCGCGAAGGATCGCGGTACAGCCAGCCCGTGATCGCACCCGTCTTCGCGTCGAGGCGCACGCCGAGGCGGCGAAACGCCCAGCATTCATAGGCCACGGAAACGAAGAAACTTGCCGGCAGGCGATTTGCCGCGGTGATCTTGCAGCCGATGAGGGACGATTTCCCGCCGAAGCCCATGGCGCCGACGCCGAGCTTGTTCGCCTCTTCCATGATTTCCGCTTCGAGCTTGGCGAGCGTCGGGTTGGGATTTTCATCCTCGAGAGTTCGGAATAGTTGTCCCTTGGCCAAGTCGTAGCCGTGTGCGCGGTCGCTGCCGATACAGACGCCGAGGGCGCCCGGCGCGCAGCCTTGCCCCTGCGCCTGCCATACGGCGTGCAGGATGCATTTGCGCACGCCTTCGAGATTGCGGTCGGCGCGGCCCAGGTGATCGAGCGTGCAGGGCACGGAATACTGGATGTTCTTGTTCTCGCAACCGCCGCCCTTGAGGATCAGCTTGACCTCAATCTCATCCTGTTCCCATTGTTCAAAATGAATGACCGGCGTCTCTTCGCCAAGGTTGTTGCCGCTGTTTTTTCCGGTAAGCGAATCGACGGAATTGGGCCGCAGTTTCCCCAGCCGCGTGGCCTCCGAGACGGCCTCCTGGATCGCCTTCTTGATGCGAATCTGGTTCACTCCGACAGGCGTGTGGATGTAGAACGTCGGCATGCCGGTGTCCTGGCAAATGGGGCCTGAATCGTCGACGGCCATGTCGATGTTGGACAAGATAATGTCAAACGCCTGGGAGGATTGCGTGTCCGGCGTTTCTTCCTTCGCCGCGATATTCATGGCCGCGCGAACGTCGGGCGGAAGATTGGTGGACGTCTGGGTAATCAGTTCGAGCAGGCTGCCGGCTAGGAATTCCATTTCGCTACCTCCCCAAACACGCTATTTTACACTTCTTCGGGGCAGAGGTCCTTAAAGATCGCTTCGCTTTCAGTGGTTCGATTTGAAGTCTCATCCACCCAGTATCCGATAAGAAGCGACTGACTGGGCTCCGCCCAGAGAGGGACGGAAGAAAGTGGCTTTGCGCCTCCCTGAAGAATGAACAACTTAGAGGCCACTTTCTTAGGAGAGGACTCATCATGAGTTGAGTCTTACCTCGAATCACTGGCGCTGCTATTTTATCCCGGCTTTCTATGATTGACTCGAGAACGGTTGATTGAGTACTAAAACCCCGGTACTGATAAAACCCCCCGTCCTGGCCATTCCGCGCCCCAATGTTGCTATGAGAATATTACAGTTAGCGGATAACCAGGAAACCATACGGACGCAAAGGTGAAGAGCCGATGAACCAGACTTTAGACACGGTAGAGACCGTGGAACAACCCAAGGCGTCGAAAGCGACTTGCGTGGGTGTTCTGGACGCGCCTCCAAGTTCGCAGACTCGCCAGGAACGTCGGAGGCAAAAGAGAGCGAAGGTGAAGTTAGCGGCGCGCGTCCGCCCAGCCGATCTTTGCACCGAAGATTGTCACGAAGTCTTAATTACCGTCAACGCTTCACGCCAGAATCTTTATTTCACCACAATTAGTGAACGTTACAGCCTGGGAATGCGCCTCCTCGTCACATTTCCTTATGACTTCGCGCATGACAGTATTGCTAATCCCGAAGAAGCTGGAGAGGTAACGCGCACGGAACGACTGCCCGACAGGCGCATAGGTGTCGCGGTCCAACTGCGTAACCCAGCACACGCGGCGCGTTCAGGCGGCGGGATAGTCGCAGAACGCCGCATCACCACACGCCAGCCGTTTTCGTCGGAAGCACTCGTCGCTGATTCGGATGCCAACATTCGCTTGCGGGGGCGCTGTACGGACTTGAGTCCGGAGGGCTGTTATGTGGATACACTGAATCCCTTCCCTACCGGAACGATCGCGCACGTAGAACTGCGTACAGCAGACAGGGTTTTTGAGGCCGTTGCGCGCGTCAACTCCAGCCACATGGGAATGGGGATGGGCCTCTGCTTTCAAGATCTGACGCCCGATCAAATTTCCGTGCTGATGAATTGGTTGAGTAAGGAGCCGGGCGGGCGCAGGTGGGTCACTAAGCCACTAGAGGGCGCGAAGCAAGAAGAATCAACGGATCGGACTCTGGCAATAGACTTCATTCGCCATATACTATCCAAGGGTATTCTCACGAAAGCCGATATCGTGAACATTTTCCATGATCCTGGCATCATCTGACCGCCTTCTCTGTTCGAGCTTCTAGGAGAGGGGGTAATTGCAGTGTGGTTTCCACCAAGTCCTGAGGAATCAGTCAATTCATAATCCGTGTTTCGGCAAGTTAGCGATCGTGTTGCTGCCCTACTTGTCCCACACCCAGGTCGAATCCTTCCAACCTTCCAGACTGTAGTCCGACATGCACTGGTCGGTGAGGGCGATGCACCGGGCGAGGATTCCGCTTTTCTGCGCGCCGGTGAGGATGTCGAGGCGGATCTGTTCGTGGTTGCCGGAATAGTTGATTTCGTAGAGTTCGTGGCGGGCGCCGAATTCGGTGCCGATGGCGTCCCAGATAAGTTTGAACAGCTTGATGCGTTCCGCGGCGGTGGCGGATGCGCCGCGATAATATTTTTCGAGGAGCGGCGCGAGGTCGGGATTCTGAAAATCCTTGTAGCTCGAAGGAGACATGAGCAGACTGCCGCCCAGAAATTTTTCAAAGATGTGGCGAACGGCTGGCCAGCACTGCGTGCAGAACAGGCGCATGGTGTAAGCGTATTCCTGCTTCGGAACGACCGTGCCGCCCGGGGCGCTTTCCGGGTCGCCGCACATCGCCGCCGTCATTCCCCAGATCAGATTTCGCCATCCGATGATTTCGCCGAGGGCGGCCTGAACGCCGCGAAAGGCGTCCGTGCCATTCGTTTCGATACCTTTGGCAAAAAGTCCCACCATCAAGTCCAGCTTCACCGCGAGGCGCGTGGAAGATTGGAACGTGTAGCGATTCACGAAGCGGGAATGGCGGTAGAAACTGTTGGCGCGTTCGGGATCGCGGTAGACGAGGACGTTTTCCCAGGGGATGAAGGCGTTTTCAAAAATCAACACGGCGTCGTTTTCATCGAAGCGGCTGGAGAGCGGATAGTCGAACGGACTGTGGGCGCTCTGTTCGTAGGAGGCGCGGCAAATCAGCTTCACGCCCGGCGTATCCATCGGCGTGATGAAAACCACGGCGAAATCTTTGGCTTTTTCCTTGTCCAGCGTGGTGGCGGCCGTCTGGGCCACGAACGTGGCGTGCGTCATGGCCGATCCAGTTCCCAGCATCTTGGCTCCGCTGACGACCATGCCGTCGTCTCTTTCTTTTACGACATGCACGAAAACGTCGCCGACTTCATGCACCGGGCGGCTGCGGTCGATGGGCGGATTGATGAGGCAGTGATTCAAAAAGAGGCATTGCGAGGAATAGCGCTTGTACCATTTGCGCGCGCTCTCGTCGAACGGCGCGTAAAACTCGGGCTCCGATGCCAAGCTGCCCATGAGCGCCGCCTTGTAATCGGGCGTCCGGCCCATGTAACCGTAGCTCATGCGCGACCAGGCGACGATCGCATCGCGCGCTTCCCACAACTCCTGCGCCGAATAGCAGGGCTTGAAAAATTTATGCGTGCGCGTGCCGGACCGGTCAAGCCCGGTAAGAGTGTCCCGCGTCTTTGGATCGTGGAGGGCATCGTATAAGCGCGCGATGGAACGGCAAGAATTTCGGAAAGCGGGATGCTGCGTGACGTCCCGGACGCGCTCGCCGTAGATGTAAACCTCGCGCGCGTCGCGCAGACTGGCCAGGTAGCGCGCGCCGTCGAACATCGCGTCTGTAGACGAGTCGGTTTTCGGATGAGGGACGCTTGCGGGACTATCTGTCATGGAAGATTTCCTCCTGATTCCGCGGCCGTGCCGTTCTTGGTGGCACAGACTTCAGTCTGTGGATTTTCGGCCTATGCTCCCGGCCTTTGCGCGCCTGCCAAGATCAAATGGAAACCCACAGACTGAAGTCTGTGCTACCAAACGCTCCGTTTATCGCGGTGCGACGATGTATACTACGCGCCACATCATAGACGGGAGAGTTCACGTTATGCAAAAAGCTGCGGGATGCACGTTCAGCGCGATTTGCCTTGCGGTATTGTTTTCTGCTTTGCCGGCGATTTCGGGCGGCAATCCTTCCAACCGGCAGGCCGACGTGATCCAGACGTCGCGCGGGGAGCTTCGCATCATGCCGGTTTATCATGGCAGCGTGATGCTCGAATTTGGCGGGAAAGTGATTCACGTCGATCCCTGGAGCCAGGGAGATTTTACGGGGCTTCCGCCGGCGGATTTAATTGTGATAACGCACACTCATCAAGACCATCTGGATCGCACGATGGTCGACAAGCTGAAGAAGCCGGACACTATCATCGTCGGGCCGCCCGCCGTCATCGATACACTGAATTGCGCGCCGGCCTGCGGCATCGCCGAGGCGATCAGCGATTCCGAGAAAAGGACGGTGATGGGGATCGAATTCGAAGGCGTCCCGATGTACAACCTGGTGTTTGGATCGGGGCCGGGAAAACCGTATCACCACAAAGGAATAGGAAGCGGCTACATTTTGAATTTTGGCGACACGCGCGTCTATTTTTCGGGCGACACGGAATGCACGCCGGAAATGAAAGCCCTGAAAAACATCAGCGTTGCGTTCCTGGCGATGAATCCTCCGCGAACGATGCCGCCGCTCGAAGCCGCGGAGTGCGTGAATGCCTTCAAACCGAAAATTGTGTACCCCTATCACTATCGCGGTTCGAAGCTGGAAGAGTTCTCCGATCCCCTGAAGAATACGCCCGGAGTGGAAGTGCGGATTCGGAAGCTGGAAGGCGAACCGTAGAGAAGTCCCTCCGCCGTCTTTTCAAAGTGCAGCCTGAATAGCCCGCCACGTCGGCCGTTGGAGTGATGTTTCCAAATGGCCGCGGCTGAGGCTCCCCGTGAATCTTGAGTTGCGGCTCAGCGTGCTACAGTTAGCCTCGTGCGACCTGAAATCGAGCAAGCGGTTCAACTCATCCAGCGCAAGGACTCGAAGTCGCTCGAAGAGGCCCTGACGCTGCTGCAAAACACGGTTTTTTCCTTCAGCATGAAAGTCTGCGGGCAGCGGCAGGACGCCGAAGACACCATGCAGGAAGTATTGCTCAAGTCGGTTCCCAGCCTTTCAAAATTCGACAGCCCGAGAGCGCTGATGGTCTGGCTGTACAAGGTCGCCAAGACACGCTGCCTGATGAGCCGGCGCAAGAGCAAATTCGCTCCCACGGAAGCGCTATCTCTCGAAGACCTGATGCCCGACCGGCGGGAACTCCAAAAATTGTCAGGCGGAGCGGAGAGCACTCCAGAAACCGCGCTCCTGCGCCGGGAAAATGCGAAGCGGCTGCGGCGAGCGGTGCAGAAATTGCCGCCGGAGTACCGGCTCATCCTCGTGCTGCACGACATGGAGGAGCTTTCCGACTCGGACATCGCTGAAATCACGGGGCTGCGCGAGGGAACGATACGCGTGCGCTTGCACCGAGCGCGGCTATTCGTGCGAAAGGAACTCGCAAAACAAGATGTTCAGAGCGTGCACGGGCAGGCAATGAAACATCCCGCGGCCATCCAGGCACAGGCGCAACCCCGCGAGCGGCGTTGCAAGGAAATGTTCGCTGAACTTTCCAGCTACCTCGACGACGAGTTGGACGATTCCCTTTGTGAAGAACTCGAAAAGCACATGGATGGCTGCGAGTCATGCAAGGCGTTTCTGACGAGTCTGGAAAAGTCCATCGAGCAGTGCCGTACCTCGCCGAATGAATCGCCGGACCCTCGATTTGCCGCCAGGCTCAGGCAGGAATTGCTCAGCGAATACCAAGGCGCCATGGCCAACGTTACCAAACGCCAGGCCGGCTGAAGTGGCACAGCCTTCGATTCCCCAAATTTGCGGCGTATTTTTCTGTAACAGATTGCCGATTCCTGCATTTATCCAATGTGAGAGTCGTGGAACATACGCATGTCATGACTGCCGTCACTTTCGCCGGTGACGGTGGTCACAGGCAATTTCGCCATTCTCGACTTTGATGTAGGAGCAATGAGTGCCGATACAAGGGCGGGGAAAGTGCCGAACCTCGCGATCACGGAATCTTAGATTAGCAAATCCTGAAGTATGGGAGGCCAACATGATCAGCGCAAAGGTCCAGCTTACTCAATCACTTAGGCAGGAGCGTCAGTTTGTCGCCACGACGGGAAGCGAGCATCATATCCTGCTCGATGATCCGGCCGGAGGTACCGGCCCCAAGCCTATTGAATTGGTCGCCGTGGCGCTGGCCGGCTGCACCGCTTTCGACGTGATTACGATCCTGCGCCAGAAATACCACCAGAAGGTGACCGGATACGAAGTGCGAGTCGAGGCCGACCAAGCGGAGCGGCCGCCACAGGTGTTCACGGCTGTTCGCATCGTCCACATGGTAACAGGATACGATATCGATCGTGCTTCGGTGGAGGAAGCCATCCGCCTGTCCGAAGAAAAGTACTGCTCGGTGGGCGCGATGGTGAAACAGACGGCCAGGTTGCAAACTACTTTCGAGATTTTGGAAGAGAAAACGGACTGGCTGGCGTTGACTCCTGCCGCGGCCTAGAAATAAAAATTTGATTCAAGAATTTACGGAGATAATCACGTGAATGATATTCGCCGTCCGGGGAACTCTGTTGTCCGGTTCGCCGGCGTTCCACGTTTCCTTGCGAGTCTGGCGCTTGCCGTTCTCGTTGCACACTTCGGTTCCGGGCTGCTGTTCGGGCAAGAGTTGCAGCATGCCTCTCCGCTGACGTTGCGGCAGGCGGTAAACATCGCGCTGGAGAAGAACCCGCAGCGCAAAGCGGCGCTTGCGGATACGCGCGCCGCTACTGCCGATGTGAAGCAAGCCAGATCCTTCCTACTGCCTCACATCATGTTTTCCGAGACGGCTACGGCCGGCGACGATCCCGTGTTTGTCTTCGGCAGCAAATTGCGGCAACAGCGCTTTGGCGCGTCCGACTTCGCTCTCAACGTTTTGAATACGCCGCTTCCATTCGGCAACTTTGCCACGCGGTTCGGGGGCACGTGGAGTCTGTTCGATTCGCTGGCGAGCTGGCGTTCCGTGAATCGCGCGGAGCAGGAGAAGGACGCCACGGATCGTCAACTGGAGCGCACCGGGCAGGAAATCGTGTTTCGCGTTGCCGACTCCTACTACGCCGTGCTGCTGGCCAAAAAGCAGCTCGAAGTGGCCGAGCAGGCGATGAAAACAGCGCAGGCCATCCTGGAACGCAGCAAGAATCGCGTCGAGAGCGGCATCGTTGTGGAATCCGACTCGCTGAGCGCCCAGGTGCGCCTCGCGACTCGCAAACAGGAACTGATTCGCGCCCAAAACAACGTGGCACTGGCGCGGGCGCAGTTGAGCGCGGCCATGGGCCTTTCCACGCAGAGCGATTTCGAGCCGTCCGATGAACTGACGGAAAGAAATCTGCCCGCAACGCCGCTGGAAGAACTCGAGAAGCAGGCCATCGAAAAACGCCCAGATTTGAAGCGGATTCGCTCGGAGGAATCCGCGCAGCAGGAAAGCGTCTCGATCGCCAAGTCGTCTTTCGGCCCGCGAATCAACGCCTTCGCGGACTGGGAGGCCGACAACCCGACCCTGGTCGCCGGCGGCGGCGGGAACAACTGGGTGGCCGGAATCGAAGTGCAATTCGATCTCTTTGAAGGCGGAGCGAAGCAGGCTCAGCTTTCGCGCGAACGGGCGATGCAGGAGAAGGTCGCCGCGCTGAAGGAAATGGCAACGGATGCTGTGCGGCTGGATGTCCGCAAAGCCTATTACGACGTGGACGCAACGCGGCAACAGCTCGAAGTGGCTCGCGCTGCCATCGCCGAGTCGCAAGAAAGTTTGCGGATCAATCAGGACCGCTACGAAGCGGGACTTTCGACCGTCACGGACCTGCTCGCCGCGGAAGATGCCGCGCGGCGCACGCAAGCCGAATACTGGGAAACTGTCTGCCGCTACTACACTGGTTATGCCGCGCTGCAACTTGCCAGCGGTGCGCTCAATCCGCAGTCGCCCGTGGTGACGCCATGAAGCGCAGGAATAGAGAATTTGCGGTTTTTTCTTTGCTGATCGCCGGACTGAGCGGCGGGATTCTCGGATGTTCCAGCGACAATCGCGTTCCGGCCGTTGCGCCGGAGACGGCGAGCGGCGTTGCGGTGATTGTTGCGCAAGGCGCGACGGTTCCCGATTCGCTGGAAGCGGTGGGGACGGTGCGCGCCGCGCAAACCGCCCAGATCGCCAGCCAAACGATGGGCAATATCGTCGAGATTCGCGCGCAGGAAGGCGACCGGGTCCAGGGCGGCCAGATTCTTGCCATCATTGACGACTCGCAACCGCGCGCCGCCGTGGAGCAATCCGCGGCTGCCGTGACTGCCGCGCAGAAGGAAATTTCCTCCGCTGAATCGGAGCTCGCTCTGGCCCAATCCACGTTGAAGCGCTATCAACAACTCATTGACAAGGAGTCGATCAGCCCGCAAGAGTTCGACGAGATCAAAACGCGCTCCCAAGCCGCGGAATCGCGGCGCGACATGGCGCGCGCAAACGAAGCGCAGGCCGATGCGGCGCTCACGCAGTCTCGAACTTCCCTCGGCAACACGCAGATTCGCGCGCCCTTTGCCGGCGTGGTGATAGAGAAAAAGGCGGACGCCGGTACATTCGCTTCGCCCGGCGTGCCGCTGTTCACTCTGGAAGACACGCGGAGCTATCGCCTCGAAGCGATGGTGGATGAGAGCGACATCCGTCTCGTCCGCGTTGGCGAGGCCGTTCCCGTTCTTCTTGATTCTCTGCAGAGCGCCGAATTCCGGGGGAGAGTTGCGCAAATTGTTCCAGCCGCGGATCCGGCAAGCCGCAGCTTCCTGGTGAAAATCGAGCTGCCAGCCGATGCGCGGTTTCGGTCAGGCCTATTCGGCAGGGCGCGTTTCCCACGAGGCGCGCGGTCCGCGCTCTTGATACCAGGTACAACAATCGTGGAGCGGGGACAATTGCGCGGCGTTTTTGTAGTTGACGCAAACCAGATCGCCCAATTGCGCTACGTCACGCTGGGCAAGGCATTCGGAGAACACGTGGAAGTGCTTTCCGGTTTACAGCAGGGAGAAAAACTCGTTGCCGCGCCCGGAGATCGCGACCTTGGCGGCAAACAGATCGCGCCGCGTCCATGAGCGAAACTCCCGTCAAGCCGGATGCTTCCACTCACGTCCCGCGCCTCGCGGGGCGCATCGCACACATTTTTATTCAGTCGAAGCTGACGCCGCTGGTGATTGTCTTCGCTCTTCTCCTCGGTGTTTTCAGCATCCTCCAGACGCCGCGCGAGGAGGAACCGCAGATCGTCGTGCCGATGCTCGACGTGTTCGTGCAAATGCCGGGTGCATCCGCGCAGGAAGTCGCGGAGCGCGCCACTGTCCCAATGGAAAAGCTCCTCCGGGAACTGCCCGGTGTCGAATACATCTACTCGATCAGCAACCCGGGCCTGAGCTTGGTGATCGTGCGCTTCTATGTAGGCACGAAAGAAGAAGACGCGGTCGTGCAAACGTACAACAAGCTGTACTCGAATTTCGACCGCATCCCGCAGGGCGTCTCCCAGCCGCTCATCAAAGTGCGCTCGATTGACGATGTGCCCATCCTCGCGCTGACACTGTGGGGGAAGAACTACGATGCATACCAATTGCGGCGAATCGCGGCAGAGCTGGAACATTCCCTGAAGCAATTGGACGACGTTTCCGAAACCACGATCATCGGCGGCCAGACGCGGAAGTTGCGCGTGATTCTCGACACGCAGCGGCTTTCCGCGTATGGCCTCACTCCCGGCTCCATTGTCACGCAGCTCGGCGCCGCGAACACGCGCAGCCAGGCAGGCAGCTTTGCCGGCGGGAACGAGGAATTCCAGGTTGAAGCCGGCAACTTCTTTACCCGGCCCGAAGAGCTTCAGCAAGTTGTCGTCGGCGTTCATGCGGGACGGCCCGTCTATCTGCGTGACGTGGTTGGCGCGATTGAAGACGGCCCGGCGGAACCGGACAGTTACGTCCTGTTCGCCGGCGCGAAAGGATCAACGGGAAGCGCGGCAAATTCGGAATATCCCGCGGTGACCATCACGCTCGCCAAGCGCAAGGGCGCGAATGCGACGTTGATCGCGGAGAGCGCGCTGAAGAAAATCGGCATGTTGCGCGGCAACATGCTCCCAAACGACTTGAACGTCAGCGTGACGCGCAACTACGGCGAAACAGCGAAGGATAAATCGGACGAACTTCTCCAGCACCTTTTTATTGCGACGATTTCCGTAACGCTGCTCATCGCCCTCGCTCTGGGCTGGCGCGAATCGGGCGTCGTGCTTCTGGCAATTCCCGTCACTCTGGCACTGACTCTTTCGGTTTTCTATCTTTACGGCTACACGCTCAATCGCGTGACGCTCTTCGCGCTAATTTTCTCCATCGGGATATTGGTGGACGACGCCATCGTCGTTGTCGAAAACATCGTGCGTCATTTCCGCTTGCCCGAGAATCGTGGGAGATCTCTCGCCGGCGTGGCCGTGGAGGCCGTGGACGAGGTCGGCAATCCAACGATCCTGGCGACCTTCGCCGTGATCGCGGCAATCCTGCCGATGGCTTTTGTGCGCGGCTTGATGGGCCCGTATATGCGGCCCATCCCGGTCGGCGCATCCTCAGCGATGCTTTTTTCCTTGCTGGTCGCATTTGTCGTCTCGCCGTGGGCGGCGCTACGGCTGCTGCATCACTACGCGGATCGTCCGGAGTCCGGTCATGAAGCGGAGGGATGGACCACACGGTTTTACCGGCGACTGATGAATCCGCTGATCCAAAACGCAGGGCGGAGGTGGGCATTTCTTGGCGGCGTGATTGTGCTGCTGCTCGCCGCGGTCGCGTTCATCCCCCTCAAGTGGGTGCAAGTCAAGATGCTGCCCTTCGACAACAAGAGCGAGTTCCAGGTGATCATCGACATGCCCGACGGGACGCCGCTCGAGCAGACGACTCGCGTGGCGCAGGCGCTCGGAAATTATCTGGGCGGGCAGCCGGAGGTCGTCAACTATCAAATCTATTCCGGCACGTCCGGCCCGTACAATTTCAACGGCCTCGTGCGGCACTACTTCCTGCGGCGCGGCCCCAATCAGGCCGACATTCAAGTCAACTTGCTCGCACTGCACGATCGCAAAGCCCAGAGCCATGACATCGCGCGGAGGCTGCGGCCGGAACTGGACAAGATCGCGGCGCCGTTCGGAGCGCGAATCAAGGTGGCGGAGGTTCCGCCCGGCCCGCCGGTCCTCGAGACGCTCGTCGCGGAGGTCTACGGTCCCAACTACAAAGGCCAGATGGAACTGGCCGCAAAAATAAAAAAGATTTTCCAGGAGACGCCGGGCGTGGTGGATGTCGACTGGTACGTGGAAGATCCGCAGACGAAGTACGATTTGAAAGTCGATCTCGACAAAGCAGCGCTGCAAGGCGTGTCCGCGGCGGAAGTGTCGCGCACCGTGCAAATCGGATTGAACGGGGCTTCGGCGGGGCTGCTGCACGATCCTTCCTCGCGCGAAGACATTCCCATCGAAGTGCGGCTTTCCCGGCCGGACCGCTCCGGAATCGAACAGTTGCGCAATCTCAAATTGCCGGGGCCAACGGGCGCGCAAGTTTCTCTTCGCGAAATCACGGACGTCGAGGAAACCGTCATCGACAAGAGCGTTTATCGCAAGAACCTGCGGCCCGTGGTCTACGTGACTGGAGACGTGGCGGGAGTCGTCGAGAGCCCCGTCTACGCCATCCTCAACATGAGCGACGCCATCAACAAAATTCAATTGTCCGACGGCTACCAGGTGAAGCAATACACGGGCACGGCGCTGCCGGAACGCACGGACCGCTACTCGATGAAATGGGACGGGGAGTGGCACATCACGGTGGAAGTTTTTCGCGACCTCGGCCTGGCCTTCGCGGCGGTCCTGGTGCTGATTTACGTGCTCGTGGTAGGGTGGTTCAAATCGTTCAAGACGCCATTGGTCATCATGGCTCCCATACCGCTGACGCTGGTTGGAATTCTTCCGGCTCACGCGGGGATGGGCGCATTCTTCACGGCCACATCGATGATCGGCTTCATCGCAGGCGCGGGAATTATCGTCCGAAACTCAATCATTCTCGTGGACTTTATCGAGTTGCGCCGCTCGCACGGCATGCCGCTCGAGGAAGCCGTTGTGGACGCAGGAGCGGTGCGGTTCCGCCCGATGCTGCTCACGGCAGCGGCGGTCGTCGTTGGCGCCAGCGTGATTTTGTTCGATCCGATTTTTCAGGGGCTGGCCATTTCGTTGATGGCAGGTGAAGTGGCGTCGACCGTGCTTTCGCGCATTACGGTTCCGATTCTGTATTACATGAGCGAGCGTGGGAGCAGGGAAACGGCGCCGCCGCTCGAGGAAAATTTTGGAAGTGCAATGAACTAGGAGGAGGTCGCGTCATGACAGTGGATCGTTACATCAGAATGATCGGGGGCGGATTCGTCGTGCTCTCGCTTGCGTTGGGTTATTGGGTCAGCCCTTACTGGTTTCTGTTTACGGCGTTCGTTGGTCTGAATCTGTTCCAGTCGGCTTTCACCAACTGGTGCCCGATGATGAGCATCCTGCGCAAGTCGGGCGTTAAGTCTTAGGTTGAATTTGTTGCAAGAAGTTCTAGTCTGCAATCGAGCGGCGCAGGCTTCAGGCTGTGGGGGGTGGTGCTTGCAAGGACTAAAACCCACAGGCTGAAGCCTGTGCTACTCATCCCTCTACAATCGGGGGGAACTTTCTCTCGGCTCCGCCTCTACGACCTTCATTTCTTGCGCGGTTTCCGGTACAGGTGAGGCTGCCGGCTTGACGAGGATGTCCAGAAGGCGGGTTACGAACTCGTTCAGGCTGGGCATGCCCATCAGCAGCTCGATGGGCAACTTCGTTCCGAATGATTCCTCGAGCGAGTGTTGCAGCTCGAGCGCCATGAGGGAGTCGAGTCCAAGGTTGCTCATGGATTCTTCGGGGTCGAGTTCCGGCGCGTCGAGTGCCATCACCTGCGCCAGGCTTTTCTGGACGTGCGCGAGGAGCAGGGCGTGCCGCCGGGCCTGAGGAGTGGCCAGGAGTTCCTGCATGGACAGGCGCGGTCCCGATTCGCCGGCCGCCTTTGCAGCGGCGGGACGGGCCTTTTCCCGAATGAGATCCGCAATCAAGGCCGGGAGCTGCTGCCCGTTGAAAGAGCGCGCCAATTGCGTCCAGTCCACCGACATCGCGACAGCCTGAGCGGGGCCGTTCTTTTCGAACAGACGGTCGAGCGCGGCGAGTGCTTGCGCGGGAGCGAGCGGAAGCATCACGCGAGACGCCGGTCCTCGGGCGCTTGAGGCGCGGGCGGCCATGCCGACTTCGGCCCACGGGCCCCAGTTGATGGACAGGCACGGCAAGCCTCGAGAGCGGCGATCGTGCGCCAGACCGTCCAGGAACGCGTTGGCGGCGGCGTAATTCGCCTGGCCGGG
>JGI12269J14319_10000429_pt1 | contig 39986 bp, 28 predicted proteins | sample PeaSoiSIISIP2007_FD_14319 | JGI IMG/M metagenome (IMG submission 14319)
GCCAAGCCCGTCACGGCGGCGTCGAGCTCCCTGGCCTTCACCGGCACCGGGCCCGGCATCGGGATGCTGGGTGTCATCGGCGGTGTCCTGATCCTCATGGGCCTGGCGCTGCTCGTCCTGGTGGACGCCCCTCGGCGGGCCTTCGCCCAGCTGGCCGTTCTCAAGCCCAGTCATTGGCGGGGCGGCCCCGACGACGGCGGTCCGGGCGGAGGCGGGAGATCCATCCTTGCCTTCCTCACCACGAGCCAGTCGGCGAGCGGTCACGGTGAAGGCGCCACGCCTCGGTCCACCCTCGCGAACCCGCTGCGATGGATGCCGAAGCGCAAGGAGCGTTCCCCCCGTGCGGTGACGACGGAGGGTTCGCCCATGGTTGCGCCTCCGACGATCGGCTCCCCTTCCTCCGGACAACGGAGGAACAGGCAGCGGTTCTCGCAGCTGCCCAGCCTGAGTCGCAACTTCGCGGATCAGACCGTCAGCGTGGCGAGGAAGACGGCGGCCTGGTTCCTCGGGCGCTAGCTCGCTTCCACCGACACCCCGCGGGGCCAACCCGTCGGGGTGTCGGTGCGTCACCCCAGCCACGACATCGGCGCCCAGGAGCGCTCTGACGCGCTCGTTCGACTGGAACCCTGCCTCCTCCGCGCCTGGCGTTGTGGGGGCGTTGCTACGGGCTGTCCGGCCCGATCACCGATATCCCTGGTCGGTATGACCCGGAGCCGCGACGTGGTCTCCGGGTCCGACAAGGGAGCCAGCCATGCCAGGTTCGCCGCGTTGGGTGGGTGTCGGGAGCGGGTCGGGTCAGGGCTTCGTCCGGGGACCGTCCCCGGCGGGGGATCGGGGCGGGGCCGTCCTGCGACCCACCGGTGTCGTGGTCTTCGCCACCCTCGAGTCGCCCGGCCGGCCGTACGGCCTCCACGGGGAGCATCAGGCGATGTCTCTCGGCGCGGCCGAGCCATCGGTCTCGGTTCCCACGTCCCCGTACCGTGCGGCCGGCGGAACCACCGCGCCCGTACAGTCGGTTCGACGGGGGTTGGGGCACGTCGTCACGTGGTTGCTCGGGCGCTGAGCCCGCCTCACCGGCGCCGGCTCAAGAGGCGGCGTGTCGCGGAGGGCGGGCCCGTGACGCCACGACGGCGACAAGGAGCATGACGAGCACGGCCGCCGCCACGACGAGCCCGGTGCTGAAGTTGTCGGGCCAGTAGTGGAGCTCGATGCGGTGTCGGCCCGCAGGGACACGGACCTCGAGCATCACGCCGGCAAAGCTGTCGAGCGCCAGGGGCCGTCCATCAACTGAAGCGTGCCAACCGGGGATGTCGGAGAGGCGCAACCGGAGCACCCGGGGACTGCTGGCGTTGGTGACGACGTCCCACTTCGCCGGTCCGGGGTGGGTGACGGCGACGGCGCTGCCGGGTGCGTCGTCGGCCGGGAAGCCTCCGTCGGCGCTGAGAGGGCTCAAGGTCGCCTGGGCCGCGCCGGGGACCCTCCACAGGCCTTCGCTCCCGATCTGGGTGGCGAGCACGGTGCCCGGCGGTCCGCGCCGGCCCGTCGGCTCGAGGATGTACCCGACCCCGTACCGGCGAGCCACCGTCACCGACGTGATGGCAGGGCAGAAGACGAGCGGTGCCAGAGCCGGCCCACCGGGCTCACCGGTCGTAGCCCGCCAGGTGCGGAAGAACGCAGCCGGGATGACGGGGTCGTAGACGGCGAGCTCGTGCACGTCGAAGGCGACGTTCACGTTGGGGAGGATCCCGAGGGTGGGCGGTTGGGAGCAGGCGCGTGCGCCGAGCCCGACGAGCGCACTCCCCACGGCTCGCTGCAGGACCGCCTCCGCAGGGGTCGGGGCGAGGGACGCCGGGCTCGACGACAACAGCGGTGCACCCGCGATCACGAGGAACACCGTCTCGCACGCAAGCATCACGGCGCCGGCCACGTGTCCGACGCGCAGCCGGCTCGGGCCCGCCCGATTGGCGTTGCGGCGCCGGCGCTTGTCGGCCAGCACCAGGGCCGCCACGACCGCCACGCCGACGACGATGTCGGTGGCGGGCCAGATGAAGCTGTCCCGACGGATGCCGGCCTCGGCCGCCGGGAGGTGCCCGCGCCCGAACGCCCACAGCACGCCGACGACGAGAGCCGCCACCACGAACCCTCCACCCGCCCAGGCCCGCACGGCCCGCTCGTCATGGGCGCGCACGATGGTGTCGAGGCCGACGCCGGCCAGGACGGCCAGGGCAAAGGCCATGGGGAGGAGGGAGCGCTGCCAGGCCACACCTCGCTCGTGGGTGACGCTGTGAAGGATCGTCACGACGGGGGAGAGGAACACGAGGGCGGCCATGGTGAGGACCACGGCACCGAAGGCGAGCACCTCGGGTCGCCGACGGACGGCGACGGCGGTGACGGCGAGCACGAGGGCGATCACGCCCACATAGGCGGCGGACTCGGGGTAGATCGAAGGTCCGAACCACCGACTGCCGGCCACGGGTATCCCGTCGAAGCCCTGGAACACGACATGCACGAGGTCGTGGGGCGGCAGGGCGGCGTAGTAGCCGACAGCCCTGCGGATCGACGCCGCGGTGACCTGCAGCCCCGGCAACAGCAGCGGCGCGGCGAGCGCCACCCCGGCGAGTCCCCCTGCGACCACGCCGACGGCGGGACGCAGCACGGGCCCCGATCCACCGAGCCACGGGGCCCGCAGCGCCAGGAGGACGATGACGAAGACGACGAGGGCGATGCCGAGCTCGACGGCGGTCTCGGGCTGCCCGGCGTAGAGCACGAAGGCCAGGATCACGGCCAACAGGGCCACGGCCCGGGCACGCCGTCGTCCCCGTATGACGAGGATGGCGGCGGCGAACAACCATCCGGCCCAGGCCATGACGCCGGACAGGGGCCATCCCAGCCACCCCACTAGGGGCCCGCTCAGCTCGAACACCGTCGCCGCCATGACGCACCCCAGCGTGCCGAGGCCAATGAGCCGGCACAGGACATAGACGCCGGTCCCGGCGATGACGAGTGTCGTCACGATGGCCGCGGTGTAGGCCAGATGAAGGGGGAACAGATAGCCCACCGCGGCGGGAACGCTGAACGCCGCGGAAAGCCAGTTGAAGGCGAGCGGCATCCCGGTGGCGCTGTAGGGGTTCCACAACGGGAGATGCCCCCCGTGCACCTCCGTCCACGCCAGCGTGGTCCACGGGATCATCTGCTGGATCTGGTCGCTGGGGCCGGTGTAGTGGACGACGACCCCGGGCTGACTCGACAGGCCGTAGCGCGACAGGACGTCGTAGGGGCCGAGGAATGCGCCATGAGCGAGTGCCGGCGCCAGCACGGCCCCCGCCGCGGCCAGAACCCACGCTATGCCGAGGATGTCGGGCCCCCAAGAGCGTCGGGGAGAGGCACTGCGACCCCCTCCCGATATTCCCCCTCCCGGCCCCGTCGGTTCCGGCTCGGTGATCACCCTGGTATCGAAGCAGATCGAGACGGCTCTCAAGCAGATCCCGCCGTGGCGCTCAGGCCCCTCGACCGTCGGGTTGTGCGGCGGACGGGCCGGCGGCGCTCGACCGGAACCAGTCCACGGTGGCCCGCAACCCTTCGGTGAGCGGCACGGGCTCGATGGCGGGGAAGAGGGAGCGCAGGCGGCTGACGTCGGCCTGCGAGTCCCGGACGTCGCCGGCCCGGGCCGGTGCGTGGGTTCGGGCCAGCGGATGACCGAGCACGGTCTCGAGGGTGGCGACGAGGTCGAGCAGGGAGTGGCGCCCACCGAAGGCGAGGTTCACGGGAGCGGGCGCGGTGACCTCGCCGGAGAGCGCCCCGGCCAAGACCGACGTCACGCTGCCTACGAAGGTGAAGTCGCGCGTTTGCAGGCCGTCGCCGTGCAGGGGAAGGGCCCGGCCCTCGAGAGCGGCGGACACGAACGCCGGGACCACCGCCGCATAGGCGTGATCGGCCCGCTGGAGCGGTCCGAACACGTTGAAGAAGCGGAACACGAGCACCGGAACTCCGAACGACGGCCCATATGCAAGGGCGTATGCCTCAGCCGCGAGCTTGCTCGCCGCGTACGGGCTCAACGGGGCCGGGACCATGTCCTCTCGTGCCGGAAGGGTCCGGTTGGCTCCGTACACCGACGACGACGAGGCCACGATCACATGCGGACCCCCGGCCCGCCGGGCCGCCTCCAGGACCCGTAGGGTGCCGGTGGCATTCGCCTCGTGGGTGGCCACGGGGTCCTCGAGGGAGCGGGGGACCGACGCCCTCGCCCCGAGGTGGACGACGGCCCGCGCACCGCCGGTGGCAGCCTCGAGCAGATCGGTGTCGAGGATCGAACCCGTCACGATCTCGACATGGTCCAGACCGGCGAGGTTGTCGGCACGTCCCGTGGAGAAGTCGTCGACGACCACGATCCGGTCACATCCCGGCTGGCCGGACAGGGCGCGGCACAGGTTGGCACCGATGAACCCGGCTCCGCCGGTGATGACGACGTGGCCAGGGCGACGACGCGCTCGTGACACGGGTCAAAGCCGCTCGACGTTGGGGCCTGTCATCCGATTGCGGGTGTCGAGCACGAACGGCGCGTGGTCCACGACGGACTCGTAGTCGAAGGCGTCGTGATCGGTGACGAGCACCACCGCGTCAGCGGCAGCCAGCTCCTCGGGCGTCGCCTCCACGACGGGGACGTTGACGTCTTCGGCGCGCATGTGGGGATCGGCCACGAGCACCTGTGCTCCGAGCTCGACGAGGCCCTCGACGATCGACACGCCGGGAGAGGTGCGAGCGTCCGCGGTGTTGCGCTTGTAGGCCATACCCAACACGAGGATCCGTGACCCGTTGGCGGGCTTGCCCATGCGGTTCAGCGCGTGCACGAGCCTTCGGACCACATAGTCCGGCATGTGGGCGTTGACGTCGTTGGCGAGCTCGACGAAGCGGAACGGCACGCCGAGGCTGCGCCGTACCTTCCACGACAGGTAGCTGGGATCGATGGGGAGACAGTGGCCGCCGACGCCGGGGCCGGGCGTGAACCGCATGTAGCCGAAGGGTTTGGTCGAAGCCGCCTCGATGGACTCCCACACGTCGATCCCGAGGTCGCCGGCGAACATGGCGAGCTCGTTGACGAGGGCGATGTTCACATGACGGAAGGTGTTCTCGAGGAGCTTGGTGAGCTCGGCCACCCGCGTGCTCGACACCGGGACGGTCCGGTCTACGATCCGGTCGAAGAACGACCGCACCGCCTCCAGGGACGGGGAGTCGATGCCGGCCACGACCTTGGGGATGGCGACGAGGGTCCACGTCGGGTTGCCGGGGTCGATCCGCTCCGGGCTGTAGCCGAGATGGAAGTCAGCGCCGGCCACCAGGCCCGATCCTTCTTCGAGAATCGGGGCCACGAGCTCCTCGGTCGTTCCCGGATACGTGGTCGATTCGAGGATCACAGTGGCGCCACGCTTGAGGTGGCGGCTGATCATCCGGGCCGCCGCTTCCACGTGGGAGAGGTTGGGGTTGCCTTCGAGCAGGGGCGTCGGCACGTCGATGATGGCGATGTCGAACCCAGCGCAGCGGGCCGCGTCGGACGTGGGCTCGTATCGACCGGTCGACAGCGCTGCAGTCAGGACCGCCTCGGCGACGTCTTCGACGTAGGAGTCCCCGGCGGCGAGACGCTTGATCTTGTCGTCGTCCTGGTCGACACCCACGACGTCGAACCCGGCCTCGACCGCTCGCATGGCGAGGGCCAGTCCCACGTAGCCCTGACCGACGACGACAACCTTTTCGGGCACGGTCTCACCGACCACGCGACGCTCCCGGGGTCACGACGCTCGGCGGCGGGGGAGACGCCGCAATTGGCTCACGCCGATATCGGGTCGGAGTTGGCGGCAGCGATCTGTTCGGCGTCGACCGGACGGCGGTCCGTCGTGGTCAAGGTGAAGAGGATGTCGCGCACCAGGGCGCCATCGCGTCGGGCCATGGCGTCGCGCATGGCGAGCAGGCCCTTGTCGACCACCTCGGTGGGAGGGTCGGCGGGTGCGAGGCGTCGGATGAAGGGGTGCGACGTGGAGAACGCTACCTCCTCCGGGCTGTGCAGCTCCTCGTGAAGCTTCTCACCGGGTCGACGGCCGATCATGCGGACGGGGATGTCGGTTCCGGCGTCATGCCCCGAGAGCCGGATCATGCGCTCGGCGAGATCGAGGATGCGCACCGGCTCACCCATCTCCAGCATGAAGATCTCCCCGTTGAGCGAGAGCACCGATGCTTGGAGCACCAGCTGCACCGCTTCTTCGACGCTCATGAAGAACCGCGTCATGCGGGGATCGGTGACGGTGAGCGGTCCGCCGGCGGCGATCTGGCGGGCGAAGGTCGGGATCACGCTGCCGCGGCTGCCGAGGACGTTGCCGAAACGCACCACCGAATAGGCCGAACCCGGGGGGGCGTGTCCCAGCACGACCTGCTCGGCGAGCCGCTTCGAGGCGCCCATGACACTGATGGGCTCCACGGCCTTGTCGGTGGAGATGCACACGAAGCGCGTCGTCCCCGCCGCGGCGGCCGCCTCCACGACGTTAAGGGTCCCGTAGACGTTGACGTTGACGGCTTCGATGGGATGGCTCTCGAGGACCGGCACGTGCTTGTGGGCCGCCGCGTGGAACACCACGTCGGGGCGATAGCGCAGGAGGACCTCGAAGACCGCGGCCCGGTCGGCGATGTCCACCAAGAGTTGCTCGCAGGGGCCGGGGAGGGCTCCGGCCACGTCGTGCAGATGCGTCTCGTCGTGGTCGAGCAGCAACAGCTGCGAGGGACCGAAGTCCATGACCTGGCGGGCGATCTCCGACCCGATCGAGCCCCCGGCTCCGGTGATCAGGACCCGGAGGTCCTTCAGTGACCTGCGCACCGCCCCGAGGTCGGTGGAGACCGTGCTCCGACCGAGGAGGTCGTCGATACGCGGTTCCCGGGCCTGGCGAACAGCGGCGGTGTGGACCGTGCCCCCGACGACGTCGCGCACCGACGGGATGATCTTCATGGGCACGCCGGCCGCCTTCGACGCCTTGAGGGCGCGTTCCACGATCTCGGGCGAGGCATTCGGGATGGCGAGGAGGACCTGCTGGATGGTGTAGCGCGTGCTGGCCTCGGGAATGTCCTCGATGGCGCCCACGACGGGGACGCCGAGGAGCGACAGCCCGTGCCCCCGGCCGTCGTCGTCGAAGACCGCCACCGGCACGAGCCCGGCCACGGGTGTGTTGAGCATTTCCCGGATGGCGGTGGCACCGGCGTCGCGGCTGCCGATCACCGCCACACGCAGGCCGACCCGGTGCGATCCCCGCTGCCACGCGAACAGGCGCGAGTGGAAGCGGAGGGCACCCGTGCCCATCGTGACCAAGGCACAGCCGATGAACAGGACGTTCAGGGGGACTCGCTCCAGCCAGATGCCGTGCCAGATGGGGCGGAGCGCCACCAGCACGACGAAGGCGGACAAGGTCGACACCAGGACCTGGCGAGCCTCCTGGATGCCGGCGTAGCGCCAGATGCGCCCGTAGAGGCCGAAGATCCAGTTGGCGCCGATGTGGACCACCAGCGCGAGCACGAGGAAGAGGCCGAGGTGCCGCCAGTAGATCGCCGGCGGCTTATCCCGGAAGTAGCTCACCTCGGCCACGCCGTAGGCGGCGGTCACCACCACGGCGTCGAGGACGATGAAGAGGATGCGAGCTCGGACTCGAGATGCCCAGGTGGCGACCCTGTCCCCCCGGACATGGGTGTGCGGGAGAAACCTGCGGAGACCCTTGGGTGTAGCGCTCGAGCGCTCCCTCCGTACCGCCATTGCCATCGCGAATCTGCCCCCCTACCCCCGGCCCGTGACGCCGCGCGACAACGGCGCTCGCAATGGCCTGAGAAGCACGTTATGAGACCCCCTCCGGTGTCGGCATCGTCACTATTGACGATTGCGCCCACAGTGAGCGGGGCCTAGGCGCCAGTTTCGCAGATCGGAGCGACCCGGGGGCAGCCAGGGCGGCTTTTCGACGCCCAGGGTGCTAGCTCCCCGACAAGGGGTAATGTAAGGGAGCCGGACCGGAGGCCACTGAGCAGGTCGGCCAGAGGAAGATGAACGCGATCGACTTCAGGGGGGCGGTGTTTCGCGGCTGGCGATTGATCGTCCTTTTCGCGCTCATCGGCACCGCGGTGGGGTACTTCGTCTCCGCGCCCAAGGCGAACTCTGGTGTCACGACCCCCCTGTGGTACAACGCCTTGACGATCGTCGGCCCGCAGCCTGGCCGCCATGCCGTGTCGGTGAGCCAGTTGTACGTGGACATCAAGCAACCGGCCGTCCTCGACGAGACGAACAAGCTGGCCGGCACCGACATTCCGATCGGCGTTCTGGCCAATCAGATCCTCGTTGTGAACGGCAAGGCGGCGCTCGGCATCACCCACCACAACAAGTTCCATGTGAAGGCCTTGGCGATCACTGTCTCGCAGTACACGCCCGCCGCCGCCGCCACCCTCGCCAATGCGCTCGCGACGGCCGTGGACGATTATCTGAATACCCAAGCCGTCATCACATACAACGGCAACGTCGCACACATAGCGGCCACCGTGCGCAGCCTCGAGACCCAGCTGACGGACCTGGCCACCGAGATCCAAAATACCGCCACGTCCGATCCCTCGCGCGGCATCCTCATCACACACCGATCGGTGGTCACAGAACAGCTCGCCGCCGCGGTCAAGTCACAATTGCATCTGCAATTGGGGGGACCGACCGTGCCCGGGTACAGCATCTTGCGCACGGCAGGGGTCGCGCCGGTCTACAACACCAAGAAGGGTGTGGCCTCGATCGTCGGGCACCGGTCGACAAAGATCCTGGGCGGTGCCCTCGTGGGACTCCTGGCCGCCTTGGCCGTGATCTTGGCGGTCGAGATCCTGGACAAGAGCTTGCGCACCGTACGCGCCGTGGAGTCGGCCTTCGACTTCCCGGTGGTGGCGGAGATCCCCCTCCGGGGTTCGGGGCGTCCGTCCAGCCAGAGGTTGGCTGCTGAGGGGCGCCTCGATGTCATCACCGACCCGGGCTCGGCCGTCGCCGAGGCGTACCGTCGGCTCCATACCGCCGTACTCCTCGAGCCCCTTGCTGCGGAGCTCGCCGCGCTCACCAACGGCAATGGCTACGCGAACGGCAACGGCAACGGGTACGGCAACGGGTACGGCAACGGCAACGGATTCCGCGACAGCCACGGCAACGGGAACGGTGGGAAGCTGGTGCGGGAGAATGGCGGCGCCGACACGGATGTGAACGGGAACGGGCACCGCAGCCCACGCCAGGTGATCCTCGTCGTGTCCCCCGGCGGCGAACCGACGAGGTCCTCGGTCGTGGCCAATCTGGCCGCCGTCTTTGCGGAGTCCGGCGACCGTGCCCTGGTCGTGAGCGTGGGGAACCTCGGGTGGCGGCCCGCCTCGCTTGCGGAGCATCCGGCGCTCCCTCGCAACGGGGAGATCGAGCCCGACGACCTGGCGCCACTGACGGTGCCATCGCCGGTCGAAGGCGTGTCGCAGCTCATGTTGGACCGCTTCCTCGAGAGTCGCGGGCAGGTGGTGACCCAAGGTCCGGGGATCGTCGCCGCCGCACGGCACATCGCCGATGTCGTCCTCGTCGATGCCCCCGGTTTGCTCGTGGCGCACGATGCCATCGCCCTGCTCCCCGCCGTCGACGTCGTCCTCGTCGTGGCCCAGCACGCCCTCACGAAGTTCGACCAAGCGCAGGAGTCCGGTGACGTGCTGCGCCGCTTCCGCGCTCCCGTGCTGGGCGTGGTCTTCACCAACGTCCCCAGCAAGACCAAGCTGCCACGCGGAGACAGGACGGGACCCAATCCCGTAGAGCCCGTGCCGGTCGCACTCGACCCGATGCCGACCGCCCCGGTCACCGGCGCCGGGCTCTGGGTGTAGCCGCCACCACGTACAAGACACTTCGGCACCATGGTGACTTCGCAAGTCTTCGGCGCCGCAGTGGGTTCAAACTCGATCGTGGGGATCGCGGTCGCGGCACTGCTGATCCTCATCACCGTGCCGATCGCCCGAAGGATCGCGTTCGCCGAACGCGATCCCCGGCTCTACAACCTCCTCATGGCGGCTGTGGTGACGCACCTGTTCTTCACGATTGTGCAGCTCTGGGTGGTCGATCGCGTCTACCACGGGCTCACCGACTACAACAAGTACGTCAACCAGGGTGCGCTGCTCGCACACCGATTCGACGCGTTCAACTTCTCGACGGCGGGATTGAACGTCAAGATCCTCGGGCAGGGATCGGTCAGCATCGCAGCCGGCGTCGTGTTCGCCATCGTGGGGGTCGACAAGCTCGCCGCCTTCTTCGTGTTCAGCTGGCTCTCGTTCGTGGCCACGGTCTGCTTCTACCGCGCCTTCACCATGACCTTCCCCGACGCCGATCGCCGACGCTATGCGCTCATGGTCTTCTTCATGCCCTCCCTGTTGTTCTGGACCGCGGATGTCAGCAAAGAGTCGATGATGTATCTCTCCATGGGGATCGCCTCCTACGGTGCCGCCCGCATCCTGGCTCATCGTCCTGGGGGCGGCCTGCTTCTCGTCATCGGCACGTTCATTGGCGTGTACGTCCGGCCCCAGGAGATCCTGTTGTTCCTCGGGGCCTTCGCCATCGCCGGCTTGTTCCGGCGCCGGGGCACGGCCCGGAGCTTGCGGGGCATACGGAGGGTGGCGGTGATGGCCCTCCAGGCGGCGTTGCTGATCGCGGCCGTGACCCTCTCTCAGCAACTGGGGAAGACCGCCCCTGTCTTCAATCTGACCCAGCTCAACCAGAACAACACCGGCGTGGGAAGCGACGTCATCTATACCCCGGGCCCCAAGGGCTATTTCAAAGACGTCTATACCGTGGTGTTCGACCCACTCCCCATCAACGCACACGGCAATACCCAGCGTGTGGCCGCACTCGAGAACACCATCATTCTCGTGTTGATCCTGATCTCGCTGCGACGATTGCGCTACGTGCTCCGAGCCGCGTTCCTGCGACCATACGTCCTACTGGCCTTGATGTTCACGATCGCATTCCCCTATGCCTTTGCCGCGCTCGGAAACCTCGGGCTCATCGACCGAGAACGGGTGCTGTTCCTGCCCTTTTTGCTGGTGTTGCTGGCGATCCCCGTCTCTCCGAAGGGCTCGCCCCCGACCCTGCCATGGGAGCTGTCGAGCCGGACGCGGCGTGAACAACGCGCTCCGAAGAACCGTTGGCGCCATGCGTCGTCGCTGCGTCCTTGACGGACGGCATCACGGGGCGACTTCGGCCAGCCACGCCTGGAGCATGAGCACGTCCCAGAGCTCGTACTGACGGTCGAAGCGACCCGACAGGTGTTGGCGCCACAGGCGGCGCACCGGGTCGGCGGCGAGGTACCCGTCGCGCTCGATGCGGCGGGAGTCGAGGAGCTCCTCGGCCCACGGGCGCAGGGGTCCGCGCAACCAGTCGCCGAGGGGGACTCCGAAGCCCGCCTTGGGCCGGTCCACCAGCTCGGGGGGGACGTACCGATACAGAAGACGGCGAAGGAGCCACTTGCCCGTTCCTCCCCGGACCTTCAGGTCGGGGGGGAGTCGCCACGAGAACGCGGCCACGCGGTGATCGAGAAAGGGGAGGCGCGCCTCCAGGCTCGCTGCCATCGTGGCCCGGTCGACCTTGGTCAAGATGTCGTCGGGGAGATACGTCATCGAATCGAGGTACATCATCAACTCGACCGGGCCGACCGACGCCGGCCACAGCGTCGGTCGGGAGAGCAGGGACCGGGGCTCTGTCGCCCCGAGTACCAGTCGCTCGGGCTGCTCGGCGTGGGACGCCAACAGCACGTACGTCTCGTGCAGATCGGCNGCGGGGAGCACCCGCGCCACCTTCTGGATCTTGGTGCCCGGCAGGCGAACGTCGAAGGACCGGGGAAGCATTTGCCTCATCCGCCGGGCGCCGCCGTCCCACACCCGGGGAGGAACCGCGCCCAACAGGGCGCCGGCGATGCCGCGCAAGGGGCGCGGGACCGGCTCGACGAGACGCCAGAAGCGCTCTCCCCAGGCATAGCGGTTGTAGCCCCCGAAGAGCTCGTCTCCGCCGTCACCCGACATCGCCACGGTGACGTGTTCGCGCGTCAGGCTGGCCAGGACCGCCGTTGGGATCTGGGAAGAATCGGCGAAGGGCTCGTCGTAGAGAGCGGGGAGCCGGGGGATCGTCTCCAGCGCGTCAGCCGCGGTCATGAGCAGCTCGGTGTGCTCGGTCCCCAGATGACTGGCGACACGACGGGCGTGCGTGGCCTCGTCGTAGCCGGCATCCTCGAAGGCGATCGTGAAGGTCTTGACCTTCGACGCCGAGTGGGCCTGCATCAATGCCACCACCAGCGACGAATCGATTCCTCCCGACAAGAAGGCGCCGAGGGGGACATCGGCCCGCATCCGGATCCCGATCGCGTCCCGCAGCGTGTCATCGAGCTCGCCGAGCGCCTCGGCCTCGGTCCCCTTCCATCGCGACGCCACGCCCGCCTCGGCCACGTCGCACAGGGACCAGAAGGCCTCGGGTTCGGGGAGGACCGACGGCGGCGTGGACAGTCCGAGGGTCACGAACGTGCCCGGCGGGAGCTTGGCGATGCCCTTGAACGCCGAATAGGGCGCCGGCACGCAGTTGTGGCGCAGGTAGAGAGCGAGCACGTCGCGGTCGACCTCGGTGCGAAACGCAGGGTGGGCACGCAGGGCTTTGAGCTCCGAGCCGAAGAGGAAGGTGTTGCCGGCCCACCCGTAATAGAGCGGCTTCTCTCCGAAGCGGTCACGCGCCAGGTGCAGTTGCCGTTCCTGGTTGTCCCACACGGCGACCCCGAACATCCCGTTGCATCGTGCCAGGGTGTCGCGCACCCCCCATCGTTGGATGGACGCGACGAAGACCTCGGTGTCCGACGAGCCCCGGAACCGGTGCCCGAGCCCTTCGAGCTCGGCTCGGAGGTCGGAGAAGTTGTAGATCTCTCCGTTGAAGGAAACGACGTACCGGCCATCGGACGAGACCATCGGTTGGTGCCCAAGGGCGCTGAGATCGATGATCGCCAGCCGCCTGGTGCCCAGCGCGATGCCGGTGACGGCATCGACGAAGGAACCGGCGTCGTCGGGTCCGCGGTGGCGCAGCGTGTCGGTCATGGCGACGACGCGGTCTTCCATCTCCTCGGCGCGTGCCGGCCGGCGGTCCCAGAATCCGGCTATCCCACACATGGTCCTGGGGTGCGCGACGGCCGTGTCGGGGTACGCGCCATCGGTCCGTGCACCCTCACGGTTTGTAGAATAGGCGCGTGGGTGTCGAACCGAGACGGGGTTCGAAACCCAAAACGGGTTCGAAGGCCGGAACGAGACGAGCCCCGGTGCGGGGGCAGGAGCGGGGAGGAGTGGAACAGTGCGTCGGGAAGCCGGCCGCCCTGCGCGGGTGCCGGGTGGTGACGACATCCATGACGGCCCGACTGCTTCTAGACCACCAGTTGCGGGCGCTCGACGAGATCTCGTGGAGTGTCGTGTCCGGCGATGCGTATGTGGACGCGCCCCAGGACGTGGTGGTTGACGTGGTTCCCATCCGGCGGGAGTTCGCGCTGTCCGACGTGACTGCCTTTGTCAGGCTGTGGCGGTTCTTCCGACGTCGGCGCTTCGACTTCGTGCAGACCCACACGCCCAAGGCATCCTTCCTGGGGCTTCCGGCGGCCCGGCTGTGCGGAACCACGGCCGTCTACACCATCCACGGATCGCTGTACTTTCGTGACAACAGCCGTAAGGCGAACGTCCTGGGTTGGCTGTTCGAGCGCTGGTGCTGCAGCTGGGCCGACGTCGTCCTCGTCCAGAGCCGCGAGGACGAGGTGGTCTTGCCCGGTGCCCACGTCTGCCCCGCCCGCAAGATTCGCTACATCGGCAACGGGGTGATGCTGGACCGGTTTCTCGAGGCGGTGGAGCCGGCTCCGAGAACCACGCGCCCTTTCGTGCTCATGGTCAGCCGCCTGGTGCGGGAGAAGGGCTGCACCGACTTCCTGGCTCTGGCCCGGTCGCTCGCATCGCAGGCCGATTTCGTCCACGTGGGCCCGGTCGAACACGACCAGCGCGATGCCTTGGACGAGGCCGAGATCTCGGCCGCCTCCGCGTACGTGTCGTTCGTAGGGTCGGTCGACGACATCCGCCCGTACCTTGCTGCCGCCGACGTGGTTGTCCTGCCTTCCTATCGCGAAGGGATACCGCGCGTGGCGATGGAAGCTTCGATGGCCGGGAAGCCGGTGGTGGCCTATGACATTCGGGGCGTGCGCGAAGTCGTCGACCCGGCCTGGGGACTTCTCGTTCCCCGGGGAGACGTGTCTGCTCTCAAAGAGGTGGTCGACGAGCTCTTGCACGACCCCGAGCGCCGGGCCACGCTGGGCAAGGCGTGTCGCGAACGTGTGACGGATCAGTTCTCGGAGGACGACGTGATCACCCGGCTCCGGGAGATCTATGCCCAGCTGCCGGCGGCCACGTGAGGGTACCGGATCCCCATCGCGTCTGTGTGACCGTCGACGTGGAGGACTTCTACGAAGGCATGGAGGCCCTCGGCCAGCACGTGCCCCGTCCCCCGCGTATCGAGGACGGCATGATGACCGTGCTCTCGAGGCTCGAGTCACAGGCGACCAAGCCGCGCCTCACGCTGTTCGTCGTGGGGCGCTACGCCCCGGCGGTCCAAGGTGCGCTGGTGGCCTTCGCCGCCGCCGGCCACGAGATCGCCAGCCACGGCCCCGACCACGGAGCCATGCCGAGCCACGACGTCGTCGACTGGCTACGCCGCGGGCGCGATCAGCTCGAGCAGCTGCTGCAGGTCCCGGTGCGGGGCTTTCGATCGCCTCGCTTCGACGTGCCCGCAGTGGGACTGGCGGCGTTCCGCCACCAGCTCGCCGAGGCGGGCTACGCGTACGTCTCTGACACCTCGATGCTGGGTGCGGGCTCTCCGGTGCGCGAGATCCCGGTCCTGGCGTGGCGCGGACTGCGCATCGGAGGGGGGAGCTACCAACGGCTCCTCCCGTTCTCCGCCCTGCTTGCCGGGGTACGACAATCGACGGGACCGGCGGTGCTCTATTACCACTCGTACGACTTCGACGGCACGCTGCCGGGGCTCGCCGCGGTGCGCTCGCCCATGCTGGCCCGTCAATTGTTGGGACGAGGACGGATCGCCCCCATCGCATGGCGCATCACGGAACGATTCGGAAGCGAGACCTGCTCTGATGTCGAACGCTGAATTCGGGACGTATTTCCAGCGCCGGGCCTCTCGGTTCGCGCGCTTCTACCGCAGCGAGAGCGTGGCGCGTGCGCTCGGGCGCGGCCCGCTGTTCGACCGGCTGCGGGGCAGCGTCGACATCGTCACGGCCCTGGGGGCGACGTCGGTCCTCGACGTGGGCTGTGGAAGCGGCCCTCTCTTCGCGCCGCTGGCGGCGAGCGGGGTGCGGATCACGGGCATCGACCCGGCTCCCGCCATGGTGGCCCTGGCGCGACAGGAGGCCGCTCCTTTCGGGGACCTGGTGACCGTGGAGGAGCGGGGATGGGAATCGATCACCGAGCTCGATGCCTTCGACGCCGCGGTGGCGTTGGGGGTGCTCGACTACGTGGACGACCCCGTGACCCTCATCACTGCGCTCGGGCGGGCGGCCCCGCACGTGGTGGCCTCGTTCCCCGCCCCCGGGCTCAGGCTCCGGCTCCGCCAGGTCCGCTACGGAGCGCGCGGCGTGCACGTCCACGGCTACACCCGTGACGATCTCGTCTCCCTGGCCGGCTCCAGCGGACTCGTCGCCACCGACCTCATCGCTCTGGGGCGAGCGGGTTTCCTCGCCCACTTCGCGCGCCGCCACCTCTGAGCCCCTGCGACAACAGAGGTTCGAGGAACGAAAGCCAGCAGGTGGCGACGGCCTCGAGGCTGAATTGCTCGCCACACCGCAGCCGCGCCGCGCTCCCCATGCTGCGCCGGAGCGTGGGCTCGGCCAGGAGCCTGGCCACGGCGTCCACCATGGCGGCTATGTCGTCGGTGTCGACGACATAGCCGGTCACCCCCTCCTCCACGATGGTCCGCACGCCGGGAACCGCGCTCGCCACCACGGGCAGGCCGCTGAGCCCCGCCTCGATCAGGACGCCGGGCATCCCCTCGCCCGTGGGCAGGCTGGGAAAGACCAGGACATCGGCGCCGCGCAGGATGGCGGCGACATCGGAGCGGCTCCCGAGCAACTCGACGGCAGCTGCCGCCGCCGGCGCCCCGAGCTCGGCGGCGAGGGGACCGTCACCACACACCGCCGCCCGGAGATCCACTCCCTGCCGGCGTAGGTCCGCCACGACCTCGATGAACCGATCAGGACGCTTCCCCGACGTGAGCGCTCCCACGAAGACCACGAGCGGTGGCCCCGGAGCAGGCTCGCCGGCGGACACCGCACGGGGCCTGAATTCCTCGGGGTCCCGGCCGTTGGGAGCGAGGACCAGTCGGGTGCCGGGAACGCGCAGAACCCGGCGGCACTCCTCGAGGACTTCGGTGCCCTCGGCCGCCACGACATCGGCGCTGCGTACCAAGGTGCGCCACAGGATCTCCGACGGGATGCGCCCGGCGCGGGCGAACGTGCCGGTGGCGTAATAGACGAGCGGTACCCGCAACAAGGCGGTGGCGGGAACGAGGTACTTGAGTGGGTCACCACCGTGGGCCACGATCACCGTCGGGTCCAGGCGTCGGATCTCGGACCGCAGCCGCCATGCCAGGCGTGGATCGAAACCCACCGCGGGCCGGTCCCCACCCCGATGATCGAGCGCGTAATCGACGTCCACCTCCCGAGCCGCGAGGAACAGGCTCATCAGGCGGTGGTGACGGATACCGGGGATGTCGAGGCGGGTGGNCAGGGCGCGCGCTTCGCGCTGGGCCCCTCGGGCCGTGGCAGTGGGGATGACGTGCAACACGAGCGGAACCGTCGGAGCGCTCCCAACCGGGACCGGACCCATCACCGTTCCTCGAGGATCTTCGCGTAGGCGGCCTCGATGACAGAGACGGCGCGCGCCACGTCGAAGTCTTCACTCCGCACCCGCGCCGCGACAGCGAGCCGGGCTCGCAGGGGCTGATCCGACGCCACGAGCACCAGAGCCTGGGCCAGGAGCTCGGGCCGCCCCGGCGGCACCACGAGCCCCTCGACGCCGTCGGTCACGATGCCCGGCACACCGCCGACGGCGGTGACCACCACGGGGAGCCCGGCACTCATGGCCTCCATGAGTGCCACCGGCAGGCCCTCTTGGTGCGACGGGAGGACGAAGACATCCGCACCGGCCATGAGTCGAACGATGTCGGTGCGCGGACCGAGGAGCTCGAAGCGCCCGTCGAGCCCGGCCGCGTCCGCGGCTCGGCGCAACGACCCCTCGAGCGGGCCCCGACCAACCGACACGAAGCGGGCGGGCACACCCTGGGCGACGGTCAGGCGGGCCGCCTCGAGCAAGACGTCGTACCCTTTCTCGGCCCGTAGATTCGCCACCGTCAACGCCAGGATCTCCCCTTCGAGCACACCGAGCTCACCACGGACAGCGGTGCGCAGGGACCGGTCGGCGTCCTCGACGACGGCGAACCGGGCTCGGTCCACACCGTGGACGACCACCTGGGCCCGGGCGTGCAACCGCGCTGGAAGGGCATCACGGGCGGCCGTCGAGACGACGAACAGCGCCGAGTCGAGAGCCACGGTGGTGCCGTTGAGCGCCTTGGTCACGATGGCCGCCTTGTTCCAGAGGCTGTGCTCGGTGTACACGAGAGCGGGCCGCCAGCGGCGGGGCATCGACAGCGCCACCAACCGGCCCATCGCCGCGCTGTAGGGCAGGTGGGAATGCAAGATGTCGAATCGGCCCACGGCGAGAAGATGGCGGAGTCGGAGCATCCACCGCACATCGGTGCTCCCCGACGCGCCCAGGTCGTGGACGACCACCCCGGCGGCGCGCATGGCCGGCACCAAGGCGTTCTGACCCGAGAGGACGTAGGCCACCTCGTAGTCGAACTCGTGTCCCCGGTGGCTGACCACATCGACCAAAAGCCGTTCGGCGCCGCCCAACCCGAGGCCTTTGATGAGCAGCAGGACCCGGGGGCGACGGCTGGACGCTCCCGTGACCGGCATCCCCCCTGCGTGCACGGGCCGCGATGGTAGTGGGGGACGGCGACGCCCCGTGGCGACCCGAGCGCCGTTCGCACTAGCCGAATAATGGGCGGTAAGCTGGCCAATCGTCGGGTGGGGCGCCGTTGGGAAGTGGGGGGAACTTGACAGCGACAATAGAGCCGCTCGCCGAGGAGGCAGCTCTCAAGGTCTTCGACGCCTCGCTCGTACCGGATGATCCCCCTGCCGAGATCTGGTACCGCCATAAGCCCAATCTCCTGAAGTCGGTCCGCGAGCTGTTCCGACGGGGCGAGATCATCTACACGCTGGCCGAGCGGGACATCAAGGCCCAGTACAAGCAGGCCGTGCTCGGCATCAGTTGGGCTCTGCTGCTGCCCCTCGTCAACCTCGTTGTCCTGACCATCCTCGTCGGGCACACGAAGGGTTTCAGCATCGGAGGAGGGGTCCCCACCGTCCTGTCGATGTACGTCGGCCTCTTGGTGTGGGGATTCTTCGGCGGCGCGATCGGAGGCGGGGCGAGCTCACTGGTGGGCAACAAGATGCTCATGGCCAAGAGCCACTTCCCTCGGGAGTGCTTCCCCATGGCTCAGATCTTGGAATCGGCCTTCACCTCGCTCATGGCCGTGGCGCCGTTGTTCGTCCTCTTCGGCATCACCGGCTTCGGTCCGAAGCTCACGTCGCTGTGGTCCCCGCTCTACCTGGCCATCGAGATCCCCTTCAGTCTGGGCTTCGTGCTCTTCGTTTCCGCCATCATCGTCCAGGCGCGCGACCTGCAGCAGGTGATCCCCGTCGTGTTGCCCCTCGCCATGATCGTCACCGTCTTGAAGCCGTTGACCCAAGTGTCGCACCACGTCCTGCACCCGGTCTTCATCCTGGGGTGGCAGCGCATCGCGTACTGCATCGTGAATCCCATGGCGCCGATCATGACGGTGAGCCGGGACTCCATCCTCATCGGCATCGGGCCGCAATGGGGGCTTCTGGGCTGGGCGCTGCTGGGGTCGCTCGTGTACCTCGTCTTCGGCTACAAGGTGTTCAAGCGGCTCGAGGTGAACTTTGCCGACCTTACCTAACGGGACGGTCCTCGCCGATCACGTCTGGAAGCGGTTTCGAGCGGATCGCTCCCGGGCGTTGTTCCAGGACCAGATGATCCGCATGGGTCGTCGTCTCAAGGGCCAACGCCGGGAATACCGATGGGTGCTCAAGGACGTGAACCTGCACGTCGAACCCGGCCGCACCCATGCCATCATCGGCGTCAACGGGTCGGGCAAGTCGACGCTGCTCAAGATCATCTGCCAGACCACGTACCCCACGGCAGGCCGGATGGCGGCGGTGGGCCGCATCGGCGCGCTCCTCGAGGTCCGCAGCGGCATCCACCCCGATCTTTCGGGTCGGCAGAACGTCTACCTGTACGGGAACATCCTGGGCCTGTCCCGTGCCGACATCGCGGCACGCTTCGACGACATCGTCGAGTTCGCCGAGGTCGGCGACGCCATCGATCGCCAGGTGAAGTTCTATTCGACGGGAATGGCCATCCGCCTCGGGTTCTCCATCGCCGCCTTTCTCGAACCGGACATCCTGCTCGTGGACGAGGTGCTCGCCGTCGGCGACGCCCGATTCCAGCAGAAGTGCCTCGAACGCATCAGCCAGGTGGTGGCGAACGGAACCACCTTGTTCTACGTGTCGCATGATCTTCCCACCGTCGAGGCCGTGTGCGACCAGGCCATGTGGTTGGCGGACAGCAATGTCCGGGCCGACGGCCCGGCGCGCGAAGTGGTGGCGCTGTACCGGCAGTCCGTCGAGGAACAAGCTCAGCTGACATCCGCGTCGGACACCGGCATCAGATTGCTCAAGGCCGAGGTCACCGGGCCCGATGGTGGGCAGGTTCGTTCGGGAGAAGAGGTCAACCTGCGCTTCGTGGTCGAGTCCGAAGAGCCGATGTTCGGCGCCTTCCACATCGGTATCTCCCAGGGCACGGCCCAGCCCGTGTTCGTGGTCCGCTACGCCACGTCCTTCCCCGAGGGGCAGTTCGAGCTGAAGTGCCGACTACAGAGCCTTCCGCTCCCCAAGGGGTACTACTCCGTGTGGACGGCCATGAAGGCCCCGGTCGCCAGCGAGATCAAGACCTCGTTCCCATGGCAACCGGTGGCGTCGTTCGAAGCCTTCGGCCCCATTGCCATCAAAGGCCCCTCGGGCGTCATGGTGCTGTCCCCCGTGTTCGTGCCCGCCGACTGGGAGCTGAGCTGAGCACGAACGCTGCACCTGGCATCGACGGGGTCACGGCCGTCGTGCTGACCCACCTGCGTCCCCGCTTGGCCGGCGCCACGGTGCGTTCGCTCATCAACGACGAGGGATTCTCGCCGAACCGGGTGGTCGTCGTCGTGAACGGGGAGGGCGGCCTCGACGATCCCGAGCTCGAGCGCGCCGTGCGCATGGTGCGCCTGCCCTCCAACCTGGGGCCCGCCGACGGATTTCGCCAGGGCATGGTGGAGGCGTTCCGAGAGCCGTCGACCCAGTGGGCCTACCTGTGCGAGGACGACATGGTGCTGCTGCACCTCCCCGCGCCCCGCGTGGCGAGTGTGCTCGCCCGGGTCCCGATCGTTGAGGCACTCGGCGCCCGCGTCGGTGCCGTCGTCCCGTTCGGAAGGACGTTCGTGGCGCGTTCGGGCCATAGTGTCAACGTCGTGCCCCGACGAGGATCACCCGGTGAGCTTGCTCCGGTCGACGTGAGCACGTGGGGGGCCACCCTGGTGTCACGATCGGTCGCCGACGCCGGCGTCCTGCCCGATCCCGAGCTCTTCTTCGGCTTCGAGGACTTCGACTTCTTCTGCCGGACACGCGACGCGGGATTCGCGGTCCTCGTGGACGTCCCTTGCGCCCGGAAGGTGGCGCATCGCCAAACGTTGGCGAGCCGGGACACCGCCTTGCGCGATCACCGACCCATCGACAGCGACGAGCCCTGGCGGGCGTACTACGTGGCCCGGAACTTCTTCGCCCTGGCCCGACGCCACGGTCGGAGGAGCTGGTACGCCTGGCACCTTCTCTATTCGGCGCGGCGCCTCCAGCTGGCGAAGAGCGGCGCCGAGCGGCGCGCCATCGTCGAGGGACTCCGCGACGGCGTCCGGGGCCGCCTCGGCATCAATGCCCGGTACGTGCGCCGGGTGGGCGAGCGTCCCGCTCCTACCGCCTCCGACACGACCGCCTCCGACACGACCGCCTCCGACACTGGGCCACCCGAGCCCGTGTCGGACAGAGCTCGGGCATTGGGCACGGTCGAGCCGCAAGGCGCACCGTCGGTCGTGGCCATGGTCCTATCGCACAACGCGCCGCGCGCCCTCGACCGGTGCCTGGAGGCCATCGCCACCCAGACCGTGCCACCGAACGCCGTGATCGTGGTGGACAACGCCAGCGATCCGCCGGTCCGGGTCGCCGACCTCGAGGCGACCGTGGGGCCCCTTCCGGTCCGGGTCGTGCGCTCGGAGCACAATCTCGGCCCCGCCGGGGGTTGGGCCATCGCCTTCGAGGAGTTTCTGAAGAGCTCGTTCGACTACGCCTGGGTGTTCGACGACGACATCGTGGCCGACCCCGATTGCCTGGAGCTCCTCTTGGGAGAGGCGAACGCGAACCCCAAGCGGGCGTTTTGCTTTCCTCGTTCGATCCAACCCGACGGCACCGTGGGGGAGTGGGGGTCATGGTGTGGGTTCGTCGTCTCGGCCCACATCGTCGAGCAGGTCGGTGTGCCCATGGCCGACCTCTTCTGGTGGGCCGAGGACAACGAGTACTGCCATTGGCGCATCCCCCATGCCGGCTACCCGCGCACGATCGTGGACGGTGCAGTGGTGCAACACGACGCCGTGCGCCAAGCGCCACGCGTACCGCTGTGGAAGTACTACTACGAGGCCCGCAACATGCTGTACCTCCACCTGCACGTCATGCACCGGGTGGGGTGGTACCCGCGCAACATCACGAAGTTGCTGGGCAGGATCGTGCTCCGGGAGCGGGGCCGCCGCCTGCGTTGCCTGTCGACCGTGGTGCGAGGCCTCGTCGACGGAGCCCGGGGCAGGCTCGGCATACGTTTCCCCGTCGAACCGATGCAGGAGCAGCCCGGGGCCGGTCTGTCCCGGGCCGGCCTGCGGTGATCGTCGTCACCGGTCCGGGCCGGAGCGGGACCTCGTTTCTGGCCACGCTCTACCGGGAGCTGGGCTTCGAGCCGGGCGGGCGCTTCGAACCTGCGGTCCACGCCGGGCTCGAACACCGCGCCGTCGTGACCCTGAACCTGGAGGTGGCGCGTGCCCTCGGGGTCTCGATTCGTGAACGCCGGGGGGGCCGGGTGCTCGAAGTACTCGGGCATGCCGTGCGGGCCAGCGAGGGGCGTGTCCCACCGGCCATCCGGAGGCCGATGGCCGACGCGGTCGATGCTCTGCGTTATCGGCGCGCCACGCCCGATCTCATGGACTGGAACAGCCTCGACCGCGTCGTCGAGCGCTACGGCCCACAGATGCGCGCCCTCGCCCGGGACATCGTGGTGGTCAAGGACCCCCGGTTCTGTTGGACGCTGCGGGCCTGGCTGGCGGCGGGGGTGCCCATCGAAGCCGTGGTGTTCACCTTCCGACCCCTCGACGCCATGGCCGACAGCCGGGTGCGGGTGGGGATGTACTCGCAGCGGGCCCGGGACTGGGCCCGACACAATTACTGCTATGGCATCGGCCTCCTGCTGACGGCGGTCGCCGAGCATCGCCTGCCCTTGTCGATGCTCCGCTATCCGGACTTCCTGCGCGACCCAGCCGATCTGTACGCCACACTCCCGTGGCCCGAGCCCCGGACCTGGGAGGAGTTCCAGCGAGCCTTCTCCACCGTGTTCGACCCCTCTCTCGTCCACGACGACCGTTGACCATGCCGAGCTCCTCACTGCCGTCGAGCCGTCGTGCCACCGACGAGGCCAGGCCCACTCCCAACCTCTTCATCGTGGGGGCGCCCAAGTCGGGTACCACGGCCCTGGCCAGCTACCTGAACCAGCACCCGGCGGTCTTCGTGGCTGACAAGGAGCTGAGCTTCTTCGGAAGCGATCTCGTCTTCCGGACCGACAACGGCAGTCGGTGGCAGATCTCGTACCGGGCTTATCTGGAGTGGTTCAGCCGTCACGGCGACTGTCGGTACCGGGCGGACCGGTCGGTCTTCTACCTGTACTCGTCGTTGGCCGCCGCCGAGATCCACGACTTCGACCCCTCGGCTCGCATCATCATCCTGCTCCGCAATCCCGTCGACCAAATGCATTCCCAACACGGCGAGATGCTCTTCCAGGGCGACGAGGACATCGGCGACTTCGGCCAGGCATTGGCGGCGGAGACCGACCGCCGATGCGGAAGGCGTGTCCCGCCGGGGTGCCGGAAGCCCTTCGGCCTCCTGTACCGCGACATCGCCAGGTACTCCGAGCAGGTCGAACGCTACCTCTCGGCATTCGGGCCCGGGGGAGTGTGTGTCGTGCTCTACGACGACCTCGTCGCCGACGCCGTCGGAACCTACCGAAGGGTGCTCGACTTCCTCGACGTCGACCCCGGCCATGTGCCGACGTTCGACGTCGTCAACGCCAACAAGGTGATCCGCAGCGCCCGCGCTCGCGATCTGCTGCGACACTCGCCGCCGGCGCTCCGCCGCCTGGGCCGCATGGTCGTTCCCAATCAGTACGCCCGAGCGGCCTTGCGCAGGCGATTGCACGGCCTCAACACCGAGCGCCGACCGCGGCCACCGGTCGAGCCCGAGCTCCGCCTCGCCCTGCAGAGGGAATTCGAACCCGACATCCGGCGCCTCGAGCGGCTGCTCGGTCGGGACCTCACCGCGTGGTTGGCACCGGACCCCGCCGGCCGCCCCGGGGCGTCCGCGACCGGACGGGGGAATTGACGATGCCGGGGATCATCGTCCTCGGCATGCACCGCAGCGGGACCTCCGCGGTCACCCGTATCGTCAACCTGCTCGGCGCCAAGGTCGGTCCCGACGAAGACCTCCTGACGGAGTTCGACAACCCCGCCGGGCACTGGGAGAGCATCAGGCTGAACCGGTGCAACGATCGCATCCTGGCCGCGTTCGGGCGATCGTGGGACTTCCCGCCCTGGCTCGCCCCCGGCTGGGAGCTCTCGCCCCGGGCGACGCGCCTGCTCCCCGACATGGCCGAGACCTTCGCCGGGGTCTACTCGTCGGACCCGTGGGTGTGGAAGGACCCCCGCACCTGTCTGACCCTCCCGTTGTGGCGACGGGTGCTCGAACCCGAACCGCGCGTGGTGCTCGTGCTGCGTGACCCCGGCGCGGTGGTGGCCTCGGTCCACCGCCGGGACGGGATCCCTCGCCTCTATGGCGCCGGCCTCTGGCACCACTACGTCCGAGCTGCAGTGAGCGGAGCCACCGGAATGCCCGTGGTTTGCCTGCATTTCGAGGACCTGGTGCGATCGCCNCTNTCCACCATCGAGAGACTGGCCGAAGATCTCCGACTCCTCGGCGTCGACCTGCCAGGCGACGTCACGGTGGCGGCCCGGTCCCTGCGAGACGACCTCGTGCACGGCAACGACCACGCCGCCATCGTCCGACGGCTCACGACGTCCACGGTCGACGTGCTGCATTCACTCCCGCACCGCAGCGAGGTGTTCGAGCCCCCGTCCTGGCGTGAACCGCGCTGGGTCCGCCCCTTGCTGGTGGCCTACCGAGGCCCGTGGGCGGTGCGGGCGCGCGCCGGGCGGCCCTTGCGCCCTGGATTCGCGTGAGCGTGCCCCCACCCACCATCCCGAATCGACACACCATGGGTCGCCGGCACCGGTCGGCGCCCCATGGTGTGTTGGTCCTCGGCATGCACCGCAGCGGGACGTCCGCGGCCACACGCCTCGTCAACGTGCTCGGACCGGCCACGTGCCGCGAGGACGACATGGTGCGCGGACCGTGGAACCCGCGCGGCCACTTCGAGAGCCGTTCACTCATGCACCTCAACAACGCGCTGCTCGGGCAGATGGGACGGACATGGTGGTACCCACCTCCGGCCGGGGCCGACTACGACGAGGTCGCCGCCGCCATCACGACCTCCCGGGCCCGGGCCCGACGCGTGTTCCGCTCTGTTCATGGCGTCACCCCGTGGGTGTGGAAGGACCCGAGGACCTGTGTCCTGTTGCCGTTCTGGCGGCACGTGCTCGGTCCGCGCCTCGCGGCAGTCATTGTCTTCCGCAATCCCCTCGAGGTGGCCGAGTCCTTGCAGCGGCGGCACGGGTTCCCCCCGTCCTTCGGCTTGGCGCTGTGGGAGCGTTACAACCGACTCCTGCTCTCGCATGCCGCCGGGCTTCCGGTACTGGTCAGCCGGTACGACGATCTCATGACCGACGCCGGCCGATGGACGGAGCAGGTCTCGGTGTTCCTGGCCGGGCTCGGCATGGACGTCGGCGCGCCGGCCGTCGACGATGCCATCACCTCGTTCGTGGATCCCGGGCTCCGCCACAGTTCCCACACGCCCGGCGAGATCTCCGACGCGTCCTCCGCTGCCCAGGCCGTGTACGACGGGCTCGAGGCGGTCCTTGGTCAGACCGCGTCGTTCGTCCCACCTCCCCTTCCCCCCGAACCGTCGTCGGTGGAGCAGGAGTTGCGCTCGCTGGGGCCCGACCGTCAGCCCGACTGGCATCCACCACCCTGGGCCGGCCACGGGGACGCCACCGGTTCGGTAGCGAGAGAAGAGTAGGGATGAGCGCCCAGATCTCCCTATGATTGTGTGAGCGGGCCGCAGCGAAGGGTCGCAGGATCCCCATTTCTGATGAGGTCAGGCGGGACGGCATCGCGATTGACTCGATCGTGAACCCCTCGGCCGGAAGACTCCGGCGCCGAGGAGCACGGCGCGCCCGGGGAGCACGGGCGATGGGAACGACAGGCAGCGGGGGGGGGTGCAGTCGATGGACTTGATCGAGCGTCCGACCGACGAGGTACGCCGTCATCCCTGGGAGATCGCCCGGGCCCGCTTCTTCCTCAGGCTCGTCGAACGCTTGGGTGTCGTCGAAGGCACCGCCAGCTGGCTCGACGTGGGGGCGGGCGACGCCTGGTTCGCGCACCAGCTCCGCGAGGTCATCCCGGAGGCCGCCCGCCTGGTGTGCTGGGACGTCAATTACTCGCCGTCGCAGCTCGAGGCGGCGGACACCGCCGGCGGTGTCGTGCTCACCCAGGCCCGGCCGTCGGGCGTCTTCGACGGTGTCTTGATGCTCGACGTGATCGAGCACGTCGAAGACGATATCGGTTTCGTCCGCGGCATCGTGAGCGAATCGGTCGCCGCGGGCGGGTGGGTCCTCGTGAGCGTGCCCGCATACCAGAGCCTGTTCTCCGAGCACGACCGGGCCCTCAAGCACTTCCGCCGATATTCGCCCCGGTCGCTCCGCTCGGTGCTCGAGGCAGCCGGGCTCAGCGTCGAAGCCCGGGGCGGGCTGTTCCATGCCCTGTTGCCGGTCCGCGGCGCTCAGGTGTTGCACGAGCGCCGCCGCGGTCCGGCCCCCGAGCAGACCGGCATCGGCGCGTGGCAAGGAGACGACCGTGTGTCGCGGATCGTGACCGCCGCACTCGACCTGGAGGCCCGAGTGTCACTGGCGATGGGGACGCGAAACCTGCCGGCGGTACCCGGGCTCAGCACATGGGCTTTCTGTCGGCGACGAAGTGGGGACGTGTCGTGACGGCTCGCGAGGAGACCCCCATCGTCGTCGTTCCTTGTTACAACGAGGAACGACGGATCGACGAGCAGGCCTTCGTCGAGATCGCCCGCAGCCGCAAGATTCGACTGCTCTTCGTCGACGACGGCTCGACCGACGCCACCGCGACTGTCCTGGCCCGGTTGGCCGATCGATCGTCGGCGATCGATGTCTTCACGTTGGAGGCCAATGGCGGGAAGGCGGAGGCCGTGCGCCGCGGCATGCTCATGGCCGTCCGTAATGGCGCACCGGTCGTCGGCTACTACGACGCCGATCTGGCCACCCCCCCGAAGGAGTTGCTCCGCCTGGCCCAGACCATGCGGGCAGAGCCCCAGCCGGCGGGCGCGTTCGGGTGCCGCGTGGCCCGGCTGGGCAGCGCCATCGAGCGAAAAGCTCTGCGGCACTACCTCGGCCGCACCTATGCCACCGTCGCATCCATGGCCCTCGGTGTCACCGTCTACGACACCCAGTGTGGGGCGAAGCTCTTCCGGGTCAACGAGACCTTCGCCGCCGCGCTCTCCGAACCTTTTCGCTCGTCGTGGGCGTTCGACGTCGAGCTTCTCCAGCGGCTCCTGCGAGGCACCGCGACGACACCACCGATCCCGGTGGCCTCGTTCGTGGAAGTTCCTCTCGAGGCGTGGCATGACGTAGGTGGGTCCAAGATGCGCATCTGGCCCGCGGCCACGGCTCTGTTCGACCTGGTGAAGATCGCCTGCAGCACTCGTCGCGAGCGCCGTGGATCCTCGACGGACGCCACGCCTCACGTCGAGACCCGAGTGATCGCCCCCCGGATCGCGCCCCACCTCCGACGGGCTCCCCCCAGCACACCCACGCAGCTCGGTGACGGCGTGTCGAAGCGAAGGCACGCGTAGCGCATTCGAGGCAACAGCGGGGGGACGCCGGGCACGGGCGCATCACGGACAACATCGCAGGTCCACCCCCGAATATCCGGGGAAAACCCGACCCCTTCCGTCGTCAATTCTGATGATGACCCGCTGCCATCGGCGGCCTATGGTTACCGCGGGAGTGAGAATGAAAAACCGCGGATCTCGCCACTTATGGCGGCGGGCACATAGCCCGATCGTGAGATCGCGCGCGAGCACACGGGCGCGGCGCGTCGTTGGAGCGGGTGTGCTGCTCGCCGTCGTGCTGACGGTCTTCTGGACCGGCGTGGCGCAGGCGAACGCGCCGGGCCCCACCGGAGTCATCCACATGAACGCCGTTCTCAACGCCGACCAGACCGTGACCGTGGACGCCAGCGGCACGTGGCTGTGGATGTTCTCGCTGAGTGATGCCGACGGCGGCCTCCACGCCACGGTGAACGCCCCTTGCGACCACCGGTCCGGCGTCGGGTGGGGCGTGATGTGGGGGGACCCGCAGGACTCGGGCTTCGCCGAGGCGTACCACAGCAAGTACCAGGTGCAGACGGTGCACATGGGGTCTCGAGGGGTGAACCCTGCCAACACCGACAACGTGGTGGCGTACGACCGCACCGACTCGTGCGGGACGTTCATCCAGACCAACGAGCCGGCTCCCGGCGACGGGTACGTGACCGGAACCTGGACGAGCAGCCACGTCTACAGCAGCGCCGCCGCGGTGCCGCCGGCGATCTGCGTGGTGACCTACGACCTCGGGTTCGGCAAGGTGCCGTTGCCCAAGTACCGCAACTTCTCCAACGACGACAACTCTGTAGCCTGGCAGATGCAGGACACGGGCAGCTGGTCCATGAGCAGCGGCGGCATCAACTGCGAGAGTGTCCCGCCCCCGCACGCGGCCCCGGCCCCGCCGGCGACCATTCCACCCGCCAAGACCGTGGCCAAGACGACCCCGCCGACCCCCGCGGTCAAGGTCACGACCCCCGCGCCGGCGCCAGCCGCACGGCAGCCCGCCGTCACCGGCCCGCTCGCTTTCACCGGCTTCGGCCCGACCGGTCGCCTCCTGACACTGATCGGCATGATCCTGGTCGTCGTCGGTGTTGTCTTCTACTTCGTGGACGTGCGCAAAGCGGCGCGTTGGCTCTTGGGGTTGTGACGTCGACATCTCTCCGACGCGCCATGGTCGGGATCTGACCCTGCGGACCTGACCCTGCGGACCTGACCGGCCCGTCACCGCAGTGAACGAGGTCGGGTGGTATACCAAGGGTCGATGCCCGGGCCGCGGACGATACTGCAGCCGCGCGTTCAGCCTGAGCCTCCCAGTCGGGGCCGTCGAGCGTGACCCCTCGGCGCCACCGTCAGTGGCGCGGGTGGGGGGACACCCTGGGTGTGCTGTGGGTGTTGGCGGCGGCGGCGGCGGTCATGGCCCCGGCCCTGGCACACGGAGCGTCGCTCGGGCCCTTCGACCTCCTGTCGCGCTACGGGCTCACGAAGCAACACGGCATCGTCGTCCATGACGCGCTGAGCAGCGACCAGATCGATGCCTTCATCCCGTGGACCACCCTGGCGTGGACCCAGGTGCACCACGGGTTCCTTCCCCTCTGGAACCCCTACAGCACGCTGGGCCTGCCCCTGGCGTTCAACTGGCAGTCGGCCACGTTCAGCCTGCCGTCGCTCGTCGGCTACCTCTTCCCGCTCCACCTGGCCTACACCGTGGCAGTCGTGCTCACCCTCGTCATCGCCGGGACTGGGGTCTATGTCCTGGGACGGGTGCTCGGCCTCGGGGTGCTGGCGTGCACCATGGCGGCCACCGTCTACGAGCTGAGCGGGCCCTTCATGGGCTGGCTCGGTTGGCCCGTGGCGGGGGTGATGTCGTGGGCGGGCTGGCTCTTCGCGGCGACGATCCTCGTGGTGCGCGGGGGGCACCGGGTCCGTTCCCTCGCCGCGTTCGCCGTCGTGCTGGCCTTGGTGCTCTACGCCGGCCAACCCGAGATCGTGGTCCTGCTCGGCGTCGCCCTCCTCGTCTACCTGGTGGTCTTGCTGGGCCTGCGCGCCCACTGGCTGGGGGGTTCGGGTCCCATACGCCGCCCGGTCCTCGACGTGGCCATGGCGGTGGTCGCCGGGGCGGCCCTGGGCGCCCCGATCCTGCTCCCCGGCGGGCAGATCGCGTCGGGGTCCATCCGACGAGCGGTCGGCTTCTACGGCGCCCTGCCCGGACACGACCTCATCCACATCCTGTTTCAGGGCTTCGACGGGTTGCCTGTGGCGGGCAGTCGATCCTTCGGCGGCCTCAATTACGTGGAGACGGCGGGATACGTGGGAGTCATCGCTGTCGTGCTCAGTGTGCTGGCGATCGCGGCACGGCGCCGCGACCATCAGACCCTCGCCTTCGGTGCCGTGGCGGTCAGCGCGATGGGGCTCGCCTTCCTCTCACCGGCGGTCTCGATCCTCTTCCTCATCGGGCGGGTGCAGTGGCACCGGGACCTGGTGTCGATGGCGTTCGGACTGGCGGTGCTGACGGGAATCGGGACCGACGTCCTCGTGCGCTCGCAGCGCGACCGATCGGTACGCAGGTGGACGGCCGGCGGCTTCGCGGGCGCGGCGGTCGTCGTGGGCTTGCTGTGGGTCGTCGGCCGCGGCCGGCTTCATCCTGTGCAGACGTCGATCCGCGAGAAGAGCTTCATCTGGCCTGCGGTAGAGATCCTCACCGGTGTGGTCGTGATCGGAGCCGTGGTCTGGGTCGCACGCCGTCCGGCACGACACGGGGTGGACGGCGGGCGTGGGCATGTCGGTCGTTGGGCGGCGGCGGTGTTGCTGGCGTGCGAGACGGCCTTTCTCGTCGCCGCCGGCGCGCCCCTTTGGTCCTCGAGCCCGAGCTTCCTCCCGCAAACCGCAGGGGTGAAGGCCCTGCAGCAGACGGCGGGGTCTTCCCTCGTCGCCATGGGGAACCTAACGTGCCATCCCTTTATCTCGCTCGGGATCCTCCCCAACGCCAACATCGCGTATGGGGTCCAGGAGTTGGCCGCCTACGACCCCGTGATCCCGAGTGCGTACTTCTCGTCCTGGAAAGCCACCTCCGGCCAGCCCGCCGGCTTCCCGTTCTACAAGGAGTACTGCCCCGCGGTGACCTCGGCCACGTTGGGCCGCCTCTATGGCGTGGCCTTCGTGCTCGAGCCCCGGCGAGGGCGCGGTCCCAAAGGGGCAGTGTTCGACAAGGTGGTGGGCGGCGAAGACCTCTACCGCATCCCCGGGGCGGCCCCGGCCACCCTGAGCGTGCTCGGAGCCGGGGGGGGACTGCCGGGGCCCAACGCCCGGAGCACGCCTGTGGCCGTGACCCATCCCGATCCCGCCTCGTGGGCGCTCACCACCACGGCCTCGGGCCCCCGGGTCCTGCGCCTGCGGCTCACCGACGTGCCCGGCTGGCACGCCACCATCGACGGACGTCCTCTGGCACTGAGCCCGTTTGCCGGGGTCATGCTCCAGGCACGCATCCCCCCCGGCCACCATGACATCGGGCTCCACTACTGGCCCGATACCTTCACCGCGGGCCTCGTGCTCGGCGGGGTATCGCTCGCCGGGCTCGTGGTGGCCCTGGTCGTCGACGGCGTGTTGCGACGACGCCGTGCGCGGTGATCGACCTAAGATGTGTGCTTTCGTCGAAAGGGAGTGGCATGCGCAAGGCCGTGGTCCTGTTGGTCCCGCTATTGATAGCGGTGGTCGCAAGTGGGTGCTCGTCGGGCGTGACGTTGGTGGACCACCCCGCCGGGACGACCAGCGGGATCGCCCATGTCGGCGACACGCTCGACCTCTACACGCTGTCGGGGAAACACTTCTCCGTGACCCTCACCAAGGTGATCGATCCGGCCACGGGGTCGAAAAAGGCCAGCCCGGGCGGGGGAGAGCGATTCGTGGCCACCGTGTTCCGGATCACGAACACGTCGGGCAAGCAGCTTCAGGCAAACCTCGGCGCCGACACCGTGGTGCTCTCCTCCACCGGCACCCAGTACAACCACGACCGGGTCGAGTTGACGGAATGCTCGGGCTCTTCGAACGAACAGTTCACCCTGAACTCGGGCCAGTCGAAGACACTGTGTGCCGCTTTCCGGCTCCACAATTCGGTCACCGTCGCCAAGGTGCAGTTCCTTCCGACCGTGGGCGCCGCCAACGACTACGGACAGTGGGACGTCCCCTGACCGCTTCGTAGGCGTCTCGTCACGGCTGTCGTCGTGACTCCTCGAGTTGTCACCGTCAGGAGTTGTCGTCGGACCCTCTAGGCGGTCACTTCGGATCTTGTGGCGCTCCGTCGTCTGCGAGCGTGTTCGACGATCGGCGCGGCCACGAGGGCGAGCACGCTCACCAGAGCGAGGACGATCCCGACCGTGAACCTCTCGGGCCAGTAGTGCAACTCCACCGTGTGGCTCCCGGGTGGGATGTCGGCTTGCAGCATCACCTCGTTGAAGGGCCGGAGCGGCAACGGGTGACCATCGAGACTGGCGTGCCAGCCCGGCACGTCGGTGAGGCGCAGGCGCAGGACCTGGGAGGTCGCGGCATGCGTCTCGACCTTCCAACTCGCCGGGTCCGGATGGGTCACGGCCACGGGCGTGCCTCGGGCGTCGGCGGGAAGACCCAGCGCGGTGAGCGTGGCCGGCGCCGCGCCGGGAATCCGGTAGAGCCGCTCCGCTCCGATCCTCTCGTCGAAGACAGCACCCTGGGGCCCGGGGGTGCCGGGGGGCTCGAGAACGAATTCCACACCGTAGAGACGGCCCAACTGGGCCGTCTCTACGGCGGGACAGAAGACCGACGCCGCCTGAAAGGGCGGGGGCAGTCCCGCTGACTGTCCGCTGGCGGCGAACCACGACGACTTGTAGGTACGCGGTGTCAGCGGGTCGTACACGGCGAATTCGTGAACCCCGAAGGCGAGGTTCGCATTCGGCAAGATCCCCACCTTCGGCCCCGGGGCACCGAAGCACGAGAGCACGCCCGCGCCCACGACGGAGGACCCTACGGCCCGCTCCAGTGCCGTCGTCGACGNCGTCGGCGCGAACGATCGCGGGCTCGACGACCACAGCGGCGTACCCGCCACCACGAGGAAGGCAGTCTCACAGAGCAGCAGCAATACCGCCACGGTACGCACCGCTCCGCGTCGGACGCGGTCCGCAGCGGCCAGGAGCGGCGCGCCCCGCACCCGCAGCGTCGCCAACCCGCCGAGGAGGACCAGGCCCACCACGGTTGCGACAGCGGGCCAGATGAAGCTCTTCGCCCGCAGCGCGGCCTGGGCGGGCGGGAGCTGTCCTCGACCGAACAGCCACACCGCCCCCAGGGCCACACCGGCGCCGAGAAACGCCGCGCCCGACCAGACCCGCACGGCGCGTGTCGTAAAGGAGCGGACGAGGACGTCCAGGCCGACACCGGCCAAGACGGCGAGCGCGAAGGACATCGGTCCCAGGGCCCGGACCCAACGCACGTTCCCGAAGAAGGGCACGTGTCCCATGAGTGAGACCAGTGGTGACACGAAGACGAGCGCCCCCATGGCAAAGGCGACGACGGCGAGTGCGACCACCTCGGGTTGCCGCCATCGCCTCGCCAGCGCCACCACAGCCAGCACAACGGCGATCACCCCCACGTAGTCGGCGACGTCGGAGTAGAACACCACCGTGGGACCGAACCACAGGATTCCGGGTCGTCCGTCGAACCACTGGAAGAACACCTGCACGAGGTAGTGCAGCGAGAGGCCCGACTCACTGACCAAGGTGCGGTTGGAGCCCGGTATCAGCTGCAGCCCGGGCAGGGCCAGCGGAGCACCGAGCGCGCCTCCGGCCACGACCGCCACGGCCACGTCGGCGACGGGACGGAGGAGCGGTCCGGAACCCCCGAGCCACGGGGTGCGCAACGCGAGCAGGGCAACCAGGAACACGACCAGGGCCAAGATGAGCACGACCAGGGTGTCGGGTTGACCGGCGTAGATGGCGCCGGCGACGACAACGGCCAGGAATGTGATCAATCGGACACGCCGGCCGCCCCGGACGACGAGGATGGCGGCCGCGAACAGCCACCCCGCCCATGACATCACCCCGGCCACGGGCCAACCCAGCCACTCCATGAAGGAACCACCCAGTTCGAAGACGGTTCCGGCCATGGCGGACCCGAGCACCCCGAGGCCGAGGACGCGCCCGAGGAAGTACGCCCCGGTCCCGGCGATGACGAGCGTCGTCACGACGCCGACGGTGTAGGCGAGATGGACCGGGAAGAGATAACCGATGAGCGCCGGCACGCTGAAGGCGGACGACTGCCAGTTGAAGGCGAGCGGCATCCCGAGGGCGCTGTAGGGGTTCCACAGCGGGAGATGGCCGTGGTGCACCTGGGTCCAGGCCAGCGTCGTCCACGGGATCATCTCGCGGATCTGGTCCCCGTGCCCCGTGCTCAGGACGGCGACACCCCGTTGGCTGGTGACGCCGTATCGGGCCAGCAGGTTGTAAGGACCTAACGACGCACCGTGCACGATCGCCGGTGCGAGGACGCAGCACCCGGCGACCACCACCCATGCCAGGCCCAGCAGGTCGGGCCAGCGCGCCGACAGTCGCGCCCTCCTGGTGCTCGACACGGTGCTGGGTGTCACGCGGTGTGTCACGCAGGCGTGGGTTTCCGGGCGTGCAGGCCCCGAGCCCGAGGCGACCGCCCGCGGCGAGCCCATCCCACGAGGAGCGTCCCGCACAGACCCAGAGCACTGGCGGCGGCGAGCACGAGCCCCACGGTGAAGGNGTCGGGCCAGTAGTGGAGCTCGACGGTATGGGTTCCCGCCGGGATNCGTGCCTGGAACATGACGCTCGACAGGGGCAGGAGGGCGAGGGGTCGGCCGTCGATCGTGGCGTGCCACCCCGGCAGATCGGTGAGGTGGAGACGCAGCACCTGGCGGCTCGACGCGGGGGTCACGAGCTTCCAGCTCGCCGGGCCGGGATGGGCGACCGCCACGGGGGTGCCCGGGGCGTCGACACCCGGCAGGGCGCCGTTGGCCGGTGCGCGGGTCAGTGTGGCGGTGGCGGCGTCGGGGATACGGTACAGGTCTTCGTCACCGACCGTCCGGGCGAAGACGGCACCGTGCGGACCCGGTGCTCCGTGGGGCTCGAGGACGTAGCCGACCCCGTAGCGGCGCGCCATCGTGGCCGTCGTCACCGACGGACAGTAGATGAAGACCCCGGGGGGACCCGCTGGCCGTCCCGTGGCCGCCTTCCAGCTCCGGAAGTAGGCGAGGGGGACCATCGGGTCGTAGGAAGCCAGCTCCCGCACGCCATAGGCGGCGTTGACGTTTTGCCGGATCCCGAGCTGGTTGAAGCCGATGCAGGTGGGTGTCCCGAACGCCACCAGCGACGAGCCCACGGTGCGCTCGAGGGTGACCACGGCCGGCGTGGGGGAGAGTCCTGAAGCGCTCGACGACCATAGGGGGGCGCCGGCGGCGGCGAGGAAGGCGGTCTCGCTCGCCAGGAACACCGCCGCCGCCAACGTGCCGGGGCCGACGCGTGAGCGCCTTGTTGTCCCGTCGGCGGCTGTCCCGTCAGCGCCGGCGGGACGGCACAGGACGAGCCCCACGACCGTCCCCGCACCGATCAGGATGGCGACCACCGGCCACACGAAGCTCTTGGCCCGGATGGTCGCGTCGGCGGGGGGGACGTGACCGCGCCCGAACAGCCACAGTGCAAACACGACGACGGCGGCGAAGGCGAAGCCCGCACCTAGCCAACGTTGCACCCGACGGGTGGTGCCGGAACGAACGACGACGTCCGCGCCCACTCCGGCCAGGACCGCCAACGCGAAGCCCATCAGTGTCAGGGCGCGGAACCACAGGATTCCTCCCAGGTGAAAGGGGAGATGGTCGAGGACCGACACCACCGGGGGGGCGAAGACGATGGCCGTCATGACCACGGCGATGGCGCCGAACGCCACCACCTCGGGTTGGCGGCGGCGCGTCGTCAGCGCCGCCACACCGAGCACGACGGCGATCACCCCGACATAGGCCGCCACATCGATGTAGAGGAAGCGATCGGAGAACCATCGGCTCCCCGACACGGCGAGACCGTCGAAACCCTGGAACACGACGCCGATGAGATTGTGCAGTGGCAGCGCTTGGGCCAGCGTCGCCTTCCCGGTGTAGGAGGGCTGGCCCCCTCGGACCTGGCGGATCGAGAGGCCCCCGACCTGGATGCCCGGGAGCAGAAGCGGGGCACCCAGGGCAGCGCCGGCGGCTCCCGCCACGACCAGATCGACGAGGGGACGGAGGATCGGGCCTGACGCCGTACGACGGATTCGGAGGCCCAGCACGACCACGACGAACACGGCCATGGCGATGGCCACGAAGACGAGGCCCTCGGGCTCACCCGCATAGATCACGCACGCCAACACGATGGCGAAGAAGGTCACGGCGCGAGCGCGATGACGACCCCTGATGACGAGGATCAGAGCGACGAAGAGCCATCCGGCCCAAGACATCACCGCACCGAAGGACCACCCCACCAGCGCGAACAAAGAGCCGCTCAGTTCGTACACGGTGGCCGCCATCGTGCAGCCCAGCACGCCCAGTCCCAGCATCCGACCCAGGACGTACACGCCTGTCCCGGCGATGGCCAGCGTGACGAGCACCTGGACCGTATAGGCGAGGTGGAGCGGTACCAGGTAGCCGACAAGGGCGGGGACGCTGAAGGTCGCCGATTCCCAGTTGAACGCCAAGGGCATGCCCAGCGCGTTGTACGGGTCCCACAGGGGCAGATGGCCGTGATGAACCTCGGTCCACGCCAGGTTCGTGAACGGGATGAAGAAGTTGATCTGATCGCTCGACTGGAGATTGTGCACGGTGACCCCGGACTGCTGGGTGAGGCCGTAGAAGGTCTGGATGTCGTAGTTCCCGAGCGACAAACCGTGCACCAGCGCCGGGGTCAGGGTCGCGCCGGCCGCCGCCAGGACCCACAGCACCCCCAGGATGTCCGGCACCCACGGACGCATGCGGGAAAGCCCGCCCCCTCGGCGCCGACCCATGGCTGTTCCGTCCGGCCCGGTCGTTTCTGGACCGGAGAGGTTGGAGGGTTCGGCCTCGAGGGAGCGCGTCCCGGTCTCTGCCGACCCGCCAGCTCCCCCCGCCATCGTTCTCCCCGTGTCCCCCACCGGTGCCTCTGGGCGCACTCGAACGGTTCAGGGTATCGCACGACCAGGTCAGAACCACGATCGCTCACGACGGGCCGGCCATCGTCGATCGGGCCATGTTTTCACCGTCGGCCCAGGTCGGCGAGTCCTCACCGTGGACCGGGAGTGGCCGGTGCGGGTATCTTGGCGGGAGGGTCCGGGGTTCTTGGGGGGCAAGACATGAAGCGGATCGGCATCTTGATCGTCGCCTACAACGCAGCTTCCACGCTGGCGTCGGTGCTCGACCGTATCCGTCCCGAATTCGCCGAACGGGTGACGGAGATCCTCGTCTGCGACGACCACAGCAAGGACGCCACCTACCTGGTGGGTCTCGGGTACAAGCAACTGATGCCCGATCTGCCCCTGACCGTCATCCGCCACCCGATGAACTTCGGCTACGGGGGCAACCAGAAAGCCGGTTACCAATGGGCGTTGGATCACGACCTCGACATCGTGGTCCTGCTCCATGGTGACGGCCAGTACGCACCCGAGATCCTGGACCAGATCGTGGCCCCGCTCGAGAACGACGAATGCGATGCCGTGCTCGGCTCGCGGATGTTGGAGCCGGGTTCGGCGCGACGGGGTGGCATGCCGGCCTACAAGTATATCGGCAACCGTATTCTCACCAAGGCCCAGAACGCATTGGTAGGGACGTCACTCTCCGAGTGGCACAGCGGCTATCGCGCCTACTCGGTTCGGGCATTGCGCGACATCCCGTTCCAATCGAACTCCGACGGATTCGTCTTCGACACCGAGATCATCACGCAACTGGTCGAGTCGGGGAAGCGCATCGTCGAGGTTCCCATTCCTACCTATTACGGCGACGAGATCTGCTACGTGAACGGGCTCGGGTACGCCCGTGACGTGATGCGCCACGTGGTGCGCTACCGGATGCACAAGATGGGCTTGGGGTCAGGTGACGCCACCTTCGTGGAACAGCAGTACGAGCTCAAGCACGACGAAGAGACCTCCCACGGTGTGATCAGGGACTGGCTGCGGTCGCGCCGCGACCTCGACATCCTCGATCTGGGGTGTGCCGAAGGTGTCGTGAGCCTCCAACTCGTCGAACAGGGCAATCGTGTCACCGGCGTCGATCGAGACGAATGGCCGAAAGTGGCGGGAAAACTCGATCGTTTCGTCACCGCCGATCTCGACGACGGGCTCCCGGCCGAGATCGACGAGCAGTACGACATCGTTCTGGCCGCCGACATCCTGGAACACCTCCGAGAACCGGGCATGCTCCTCACCCAGGTGCGAGAGCATCTCGCTCCCAACGGCTGGGTGCTCGTGAGCATTCCGAATGCGGTGCACTGGTACCCACGATTGCGGATGCTCTTCGGCCGCTTCGATTACGACCGACGGGGCATTCTCGATCGTGGCCATCTCCGATTCTTCACTCGACGCAGTTTCGAGCGTCTGGCCCGTTCCACGGGGTTGCTGGTGACGCGCTGCCAAGCGGTGGGCCTGCCGCTGGAGATCCTCAACCGGGGTGGGGGCGAGAACCCCGTGTCGCAGAAGGTGCCGTTGCGGATCCTGGCCTTTCTGGATCGTGCTATCACGCGGCTGTGGCCCAACCTGTTCGCCTACCAGTACGTCATGCGGCTCGAGAAGAAGTAGGGGCGCGGCCTCGCTTCCGTCGGCGTACACCGGACACGACCGGGACGGCGAGCGCGACCACAGCCACACCGGCCACGGCCAGGCCCAGGTTGAACGTATCGGGCCAGTAGTGCAGCTCGATCTGGTGGTGACCGGGCGGAATCCGTGCCTGGAGCATCACGCCGGCGAATCGACTCAGTGCGAGGGCACGCCCGTCGATGCTGGCGTGCCAGCCCGGCACGTCGGTGAGCCGTAGCCGCAACACCCTTGGCCCCGGCGCGTCGGTCGTGAGCTTCCAGGACGCGGGCCCGGGACGGGTGACGGCCACCGCCGTTCCCGGTGCGTCGGGCCCCGGCAGTCTCCCGCCCGCGTCCAGCACACTCAACGTGGCCAGGCTCGCCCCGGGAATCCGGTAGAGGTCCACGTTGCGCAGTTTGATGTTCTTCACGAACACGGCACCGGACGGGCCGCGAAAACCCGTGGGCTCGATGACGAACCCCACGCCGTACCGGCGGGCCAGCCGGGCGGAGGTCAGCGCGGGGCAGAAGATCAAGGGGGATACAGACGGGCCCGCGGGGGTGCCGGCAGCCGCGATCCACGAGTCGAAATAGGCACGGGGGACGACGGGGTCGTAGACGGCGAATTCCTGAAGCCCGTAGGTGAGATTCTCGTTCTGGGTGATGCCCGGGGACTTCGGGAAACAGTTGTGCGTGCCCAAACCGAGCACCGCCGTTCCGACGTCCTGCTTGAGGGCCCACGCGAAACCACCCCGGGGGGGCGGTGACAGTGGTATCGGCGCCAACTTCCACAGTGGTGCCACCGAGGCGGCGAGGAACGCTGTCTCGGAGGCGAGCAGTGCCACTCCCGCCCATCGCCCGAGGCGCCGGGAGAAGCCGCGCCCGCCGCCGGTGGGGCGCGCCCACCGTCTCGGCAAGATCGCAAGGAGCCCCACCACCGCCAGGCCGAGCACCACCTGGGCCACGGGCCAGCCCAGTCGCCCCGTGGCGAACACGGTCAGGAGGACCACGCAGGCCGCCACGAACGACACCGCGGCCCAGACCTGTACCCGTCGGTCGGCGTGCGATCGGACCAGGACGTCCAACCCGATGCCGGCGGGCACGGCGAGGGCGAAGACCATGGCCACCGTCGCCCATTCCCAGTGCACGTTCCCGAGAAACGGAAGCCGGTTCATCACCGATTCCACCGGGGCGGAGAAGGCGAGCAATGCCATGACGAGCGCGGCGGCCAAAAAGGCGATGAGCGAGGGCCGCCTCCAACGCCATACGACCGCGGTGATGACCAGGGCCACCCCGATGACCCCCATGGCCCTCAGGTAACCCATGAAGTCATGGAAGGGAATGGCTTGGCGGTTGATCCCCGCCAGTCCCCGCACGTTGTTGATGGACCCCTGGATGACCTGGACCCCGGGGAGGACGAGCGGCGCGGCGAGGGCCAGCCCGGCCACCGCCGCTACCACCAGATCGAAGGCGGGCCGCACGACGGGGGCGCCGGCTCCGAGCCGCTGCCGACGGGCCATCAGAAACACGACC